>Ga0123355_10000095_pt1 | contig 94186 bp, 83 predicted proteins | sample TergutEmb28metaG_3_FD_89872 | JGI IMG/M metagenome (GOLD analysis project Ga0123355, IMG submission 89872) | Embiratermes neotenicus P1 segment gut microbial communities from Petit-Saut dam, French Guiana - Emb289 P1 | ecosystem: Host-associated > Arthropoda: Insects > Digestive system > Gut ... | reverse complement strand
CGAAAGTGGAATGGCAAGACCAAAAACCGAGCAAGTCAAACAATACACGTTCCAAGAATGGTTTGACGAATGGCTGACAAGTTACAAGGGCAACCTACGAGCAACAACAGTCAAAAATCATCAAACATTGTTCAAGATTCATTGTGTAGAGTTGCATGACGTGAGATTGACCGACATAACAAACATCATGCTTGCAAAGGTTTTGAATACAATGGCAGGGTGCAAACAAGCCAAAGACCAAATGAAAAGCATACTCAAACAAATGTTCGCAATCGCCCACAATGACAAGTTGATTGACAATAACCCAACCTTGAACTTGCCAAGACCCAAAGCAACACCGCCAAGCCGAAAGCGACAAGCACTATCACCAGAGCAAGAGCAACGCATGATTGAATTTGCTTTGAAAGACGAGAAATACGAGCCACTATTGATATGCTTGTTACAAGGTTTACGAAAGGGGGAAATGCTTGCACTACGACCAAACGACTTTGACTTTGTGAAAAACACCTTGCGAATTGACGAGAGTTATGACGAACAAAACCCAAGTGACTTAATGACCAAAAATGCCGACAGCAACCGAGTAATGCCCATGTTTGAACTCACAAGAAATATCCTAATCAAATACAAGGACTTTCCGCCTACGACACGCATATTTGAACAAGCCACAACACCACGACTATATAAATTGTTCGCCGAACTACAAGAACAAGCCGAGTTTCCAAAAATCACTATCCACGAACTACGGCACACATTTATTACACGTTGTTATGAACGTGACATCGAAGAAAAAATTGTGCAGTCATGGGTAGGTCACAAATTTGGGTCAGCCATGACAAAAGCCGTTTATACCCACATATCAAATGACCGAGAGCAAGAATATATCGACCAAATGAACGGAAAAACAAAATAGTTTCACACACAATTCACACATATCACACTTGAAAATTAAATATTTTGACTTCTGTTTTCCCTTATAACCCTTTATTTATTGGGGTTTAAGGAACAGGAACGCAGTTGTCATTTGTAATTTTACAAAAGAAAAAGTTCCCGAAGGAACTAGTTATTTATCGATATGTTGGCAGGGCGTGAGGGAATCGAACCCCCCCCTACGGTTTTGGAGACCGCAGTACTACCGATATACTAACGCCCTAGATATGTCATTATACAACAAAAATACCCCACTTGGCAATATAAATTTAGCGTGACTTGATTTCGTCAACAATGCCCAAAATCATATTGATTCGCGTAGGCACAATCCATTGAACACCCAACTCTCTTGCCACGGCATTCATGCAAAATCGCATGCCACGCGCCCCGTTCCACCAACCATCATTGCCTGGAATTCTCGTCTTAATCTCGTTCAAGGACTTGTCCAAAATTTCAATATCATACCGATTCAAGGTCTCAAAATCCAACAACCATGGCTGGTTTGCATCGTCATATAGATGATTCTTTTGCATTTCAAAAGGCACGTTTTCGTAAAAGTAAATATAATCACCACCAGCCAAGACCAACACATCGGCACTTGCACCAAGGTCGCCGACAAGTCCACGAGTATAATCTAAAATTGTATCGAAATTTGTCGAAACCTTGTCGTCCTTTAATTCGGGGAATCTTTTCGTAATGTCCATAGCCCCGAAATCCAAATTGACTCTTTTATCAATTTTTTGTCCGTTTATCAAGGCAATCTCGGTAGAGCCACCGCCGCCAATAACGACCGCCAACCGCTTGCTAAACGACCCATCGCCCAAGCCTTTGATTCCCGCAATAACCCCTTGCACTGTATAATTTGCCTCGTCGTCGGCGCTGACTACTTTGAAAGCAACACCAAATTCTGCCCTTAACTTGTCTGCGAAATCATCACATTCTTTTGTAACATAAGAAATATCGTGAGTATCAGATGGCGCGTCCCCCGCAAGGTTAGAACCAGCAGGAGTAGATGTTCTGGTCGATATTTTTCGGAATATGCTTGTGCCATAGGCAAACACTTCGCCAACTTCTTTTTTAATCTCTCGCACAAAATCAAACAGAGTCGAAACATCATTCTTGTTCAACTTCCCACCATTTTCATAGTTATCTTTGAAAGGTATGTGTTTTGACCCTTTGCTTGTCAAATTTTTGCCGTCCCAAACAAATGCCTTTGTATTGGTTGACCCGATTTCAATAACTCCGAATTTTTTCATCAAAAATTCTCCTTTATCCATACATGAACATCATCGGGATTATCTAAAATCTTGTCCGCCCAAAGTTGTGTATAGGTCTGTTCGCCCTTTCGTGGTTGACCAACAACGACACTAGCCTTGCCAAGACCCACACCAAAAGCCCAATCGGCATGAGAATCTGCCCCACAAGGATTCATCAAGATAACCAAATCACACCACCGCAAAGCCTCTTGATTATTCATAACAGCAGAATACATACGAATCGCCTTCTCGGTTCTCATATATTCGGCATGGCTTTTGTGAATTTCTGGGTCAAATGGTTCTTGTTGCATTTCGGGTGGACATTCTTTAATCTTACGACAATTTGGGTCTGTAAAATCATAGACCTTATGTCCGTCTTTCCGCAATCTAACCGCCATCTTGCGAACTTTTTCTCGGTTTTTCCAAGACGAAGCAATATAAATTTTCATTTGTTTTTCTCCTTTAATATCTCCACATTTTTCAAAGCCATCACACAATAACCTTCCTGCACACCCCAAGCACTATCAACCAACATATACGAAACGTCCGCCCGAATCCACGGCAAATCGTCAATATAGGCACGCGCATCGCAATCGGTCACGGGTCGCAAAACCAAAACATCACCCACCGAAAAGCCCCTGTCGTTTTTCCGCACTTCATAGGTCTTGTCGCCACTTAAAATCGCATCATTTTGTTTTTCTCCTCAATTTTTCTAATTTTTGCGACAACCTTTTCATAAACGCCCCTTGTAGTCGTGGTTTCAGGCGTCAACTCAATAAGCATCAAAATACTTCCAACCGACATCACTATTCTCGTCCACCTTTATCCGAGTATAACATTTATCATCGGCAATAAATGCAAAAGTTATATTCCAATGACAATGTGCTGGCACATACTTCCCATTTTTGAAATGCGAAATCAGCGATAAGGACTCAAACGAAAAAATCCCATCGCCGTATTGTTCCAATTTTTCAACACCACTTTCTTCGGCAACTTCTTGTTTAGCCATTGCCAAAAAATCCGCATTTCCATCACAATGTCCGCCAAGCCACGCCCAACGTTGATACTGATTATGAAACGCACAAAGCACTTTATCTTTCGACGGGTTCATCACCCAAGCACTAACAGTAAAATGACCAATCAAACTTTCCCGAGTCAAACTTTTGGGATTTGTCCGCAGTATTTCCAAAAACAATTCTTTGTCGACTTCTTCCTGTTCGCAGGTTGGAACAAATGCTTCTATTTGGGCAATCGCTTTCTCGTGTTTTTCGCAAATAATCACTTCGCCCCCTTCCAAACTCTGTCCATATGTTTTTCGCTTTTATCTTTGAACTCGTCAAACAAATCCACATCACAAAGATTACACAAATCAAGCAACAAATTGAAAACATCGGCGGCTTCTTCACCAACCGAAGAAAAGTTGTTTTTCGCAACATCGCACTTCAACCCAATTCGTTTGCGCAAAGCCTTTGCCAATTCGCCGACTTCTTCCACCATCATCAACATTACATTTTCCGCAGTGTCATCACCAAAGCCAAGTGCCTGCCACATTTTCTCACGCAGTTTTTGAACTTCTCTTAAACTTTTCTTCTCGTCCAATTCATCAATAAGTTCTTTATAATTTTGCATTAATTAAACCCCTCCACCACATCAATCTTCTGAGAAATGATTTGATTATCCTTGTCAAAGGCAAAATAACATTTCAACTTTTCACCCGCCAGGACCTTTGGCAACCAATGAATGTCATCCGACCACATTTGACCATAAGGAATTTCAGCAAAATCAAACCACTGGGGTCGCATCTCGTCGGTTTCAACCGGCACACCATCGTATTCTGTCGCCACAAAAGTGTGGCAATGCAGATGACCTAACTCGCCTTTGAAGTAAACATCAAAATCCAAAACGGCAACCTTGTCGAATTTTGTCGGCGTCACACCAATCTCTTCCTGTGTTTCGCGAATCATTGCACTTTCAAATGTTTCGCCTTCGTCGACCTTGCCACCGATTCCGTTAAAAATTCCAGCGCGCCAACCACGTTTTTTCTCGGCAAGTAAAATCCGTTGACCTTCAATAATAAACAATAAAGTAACTCGAGTAGTTTTCACACTTATATCATCCACAAGCATATATAACACAAAATCCGCACTCTACAAAGCAAAATCAGCATAAAACAGTTCATTATAGAATTTTTCAATATGTCACAGCCAAAGTTTGCAAAGTTATCCACATCGACTAGATTCTTTCCACGTTTTGAATTTTTTTCACACGTCGGTTTATAATTTTCCACACCTGTAGAACTTTTCCACATTTTATCCACACGGAATTAATTGACAATATGATTGATTCACTATATAATAGAAGGAGTTATTATGCGACCGTGGCGGAACTGGCAGACGCGCAGGACTAAGGATCCTGTGGATAAAACCGTGGAGGTTCAAGTCCTCTCGGTCGCACCAAAGCATGAAAAAACGAGAAACCATGTCTCGTTTTTTGTATATTTAACCCTATTTTCCTCAAACTAACACATGGCAAACATTATTCTACGTGTGATAATCATCTACCTGATAGTAATTTTTCTTATGCGACTCATGGGCAAGCGTCAAATCGGCGAAATGGAACCATTTGAATTGGTAATCACACTTATAATCGCCGACTTGGCTACCATTCCAATGGCAGAGCAGACAATACCAATATGGTACGGAATCGTACCACTGGTAGCCATAGCAATTGTCCACTTTTTAATCAGCTTCCTAACACAAAAGAGTACTATTATGCGTGACATAGTATCAGGAAAGCCTGTAATCGTGGTAAATCAGGGTAAAATTGACTTCAAAGAACTAAAAGGACTAAACATGAGTGCCGAAGAGCTAACAGAACAACTGCGTAACCTGGACTACTTTGATATTGGCGACATTAATTATGCAATAGTCGAACGAAGTGGGAAAATCTCCATAATCCCAAAAGCCGATTCAATGCCTATCACAAGAGAAGATATGAAGGTAGGGGCAGCCGAAAGCGACATATTCTATTGTCTGGTAGAGAACGGCAGGATCATCAAGAGAAACTTTAAAGAGCTCCAACTCCATCACAATATAGATGGTATTATGCATGACATAGTCTACAAGATGATGTGTACGGATAACGAACTGGTGTTTGTACATATGAGCTCGTCAGGAGATGCCTACGCTCAAAAACTTGGTGGCTCGATAGAAAGTTTTAAATTAAAAATTCCACAGCAACCCAAAGTAGACGAGAACGAAATTTCACCACGAGATGAGTTAAGACGAATCAAAAAAGGCACGACCACAAAGCGCGAATCTGCGAACACAAAATTTGGCACAGCACACTCAACAGGAGGTGCATGAAATGATCAGACTGGGAATCGTATTATTTCTGGCACTCGCGCTTATTGGAATGGCATTTTTTGAACAATGGTTTATACAAGGTACCTACGAAAAACTTGAATGCAGAAACGAAGCACTCATCGCCACTATCCAACACCAAATTGACAATACCATAGATATTGACACAGAAGAAAACATTAAAAAAATCAATGATATGTATAATTGGTGGCTCAGAAAAGAGCGCCAACTTAGTATGCTTGCCCGCCATTTTGACCTCGCACAAGTCAGCGACTCGCTAATCTATGCAAAAAACTTCATCGCTTTCAACAATGACGAAGAAGCAATGGTCGGACTTCTCAAGCTTCGCTACTTAATCAAGACTCATTCATTTAATATCGGGACATCTATTCAAAACGTCATCTAAATATGGTGGTGTGTTATACGTACTATACCTTATATAGTTGTATCCACCAGAATTAACGCCTGTGTGAACTTAAATACTGACCCTGCGGCGACTACGCCAATATTATAATCTGTTCGAAACCATATACCCGTAGCGTCAAACCGAAGTGGAATCGTTGCAATCACTGGACCAGGCGCATATACTGGCGGAGGCCCTGGCGAAACCTGCACTGGCGGACCTTCTATCCATAATGTTCCCAGTGTCGAACTTCCTTGATACCAAAGAAGTTCTGGTATTAAATCTGGCAATGCTGGCGGTATCGTTGTCGGTTGTCCAGACCTTGCCAAATAAAAGGTAGTATTATTAGACAACGTCACAGGCGATGTCAACGCACCCGATCCCCAAAAATTATAGGTATGCCCTGCATTAATAACCGAAACGGTAGCACCATAAAACGGACTCGCATCAGAAAATGTCGTAACATCGGACAAAAATATGAATTTCTCGATTCTTGTAATCTCGTCATTGAGTTCAACGATTTGGTTTTGAATTTCTGTTATACTCGTTTCTATTGTAGTTAACCTCTCGTCAATCGCACCACAATCGCATTGATTTTCCTCCAAAAAATCCAACCGAGCATTTATATTGTCACAATCGCACACCGCAATACGTGTTCCTAATCTTGCTTGATTTGTAGTTTTAGCCATTAATTATTCCTCCTCATTTATGACGGGACAAAATGTTACGTCTACTGACGCAGAATTTGTAATTGTCCCACTCGAATCCAACGCAACACTCCCCCGAAGCAACAATATTCCAAACTCGCCCGGAAAAATGTCATCAACTACAAGCGACCCCGTCCATTTCTCCCAACTCTGCCCTGCATCAACCGAGTACATTAGACTATCGTGGTCAAGATTTGGCATATCATCATGAATAGTAATTTGTGTTGCATTAAAATCTGAGGTATTATTTTCAATAGTTATTTCGTAATACAATGTTCCACCCGGTGCCGCGAAACTGCAACTGACATCTTTTGTGACTATTAGTTCTGGCACGTCCACCAACCTATACAAAGCAACATCGTCCAAAGCATAATCATTTCCTGTTGCTGCTGGACCTTTACTGAAAAATTGGATAGTGATTTCTGTGTTATTACCAGTATTAAATACTGCACCAATTTGTTTCCATTCTGGACAATTCGGATTTATAGGGATTTCGACACCCAAATCCTCATCGAATATTGTATCCCCATTCTCGCCAAGAACCACAACCCCAAATGCTGGGTCAGCATAACTTCCGTTATCATTCTTGCAAAGGTTCAAAATCCAATAACTTGTCAGATAATTTGTGTTCTGCGAAACAGCAATAGTGGTTTGCCCTATTATTTTACCTAGTCCATCTCCATTCACAACCATCATGCGCCCCATTTCGTTCCCAGTCGTATGGTCGGCAACCCGCCACCACGAAGCAATTGGCGTTGGATTTGAATTGCTGTGTGCATTATTCATGATGTTTTGGACGGTATAATGTCCATCAATTGGTGTGACCGTTGACGAGTCAAGCGGATAGGTATACGAAAACTGCGGTTGAATTTCTGGGTAGGGACCTTGATTGGCGGGATAACTGCCAGCACCTGTATTCGCAAGTGTACCCGGATTAAACGAACCAAATGTTCCATTATCTGCGTCTTTTACCAAATTAGTCGGAATAACGACCAGTCCAGAATCAAGAGTCATAGGAATATAAGCAACAGGTCCATTCAAAAAATCTTGTCCAGTTTGGTCAGTCGAAATGTTCGTCAATAATCTTGTATTACGTATAGTACAATCCAAGTGAGTAGCAGAGACTGGAGCATGGGGCGACGCATAACTTATTGGCGGTGTTGTGCCACCATCAATTATGGGTCTGATAACTGCAGTCGACCAATCTGCCCCAGCGGTGTACGTTGTAGGCACTCCGTATGCCTCTACTAACTGATAACTTCCTGCTGGCACGTTTGTAAAATTAAAATCGCCGTTTCCACTAGTCAAAGTAGCCACAGTAAGACCAACTCCACTTTCTTCAGTCGACAAATCTTGCAAGATTATTGTGACACCCTGCAAACCAAAGTTAGAAGTCGATGACACCGCTGTCCTATTCGCATCATATTGTAATCTTCCAGTAACACTCAGCATTATCTACCCCCTAACAAAACAAAGCCCTAATTAAACAAAGCAAACAGCAGCAATGGCATTGACAGACACACCTGCAAAAACAATCACAAGTGCACTCATTTTCCCCACTTCTTCGTACACGCACTTTGACCGTGTTACTTTGCACAATGTGTTCTTTATTACAAAGTTGCACGGCCAAAGTTGCCTTGTTTTCAATATATTTTTTCATATCTGTCCCCAAAATGAACTAAGGTGTAACTATTGGTGCCGATATGACAGTAACACAAAATGCTATTGTCACGGTCTCCCCCGCCCCTATTGACAATTCATAAGTTAACTCGTTACCAACGAACGTTGGTTCGGCATCTAGGTCATTACTTACTGTGAACGAATCATCTTTGTAACTCAAATTACTGTCGATTGGGTCACGGAAAGTAATTGTTCCCGCACCTTCTTCGGTGAAGTCCACATCACTATTGTTTATAATGGTAACTGTGTAACAAATTTCACCGCCCACTACCGCCATATTACAACTGGCAGCCTTTGTTATCTGCAGGTCGATTATGTCAACATCAACCTCGTTACTTGAAACTGTGATTGCATCTTCGCAAAGTTCCAAGTCCAAAAATGTTTGATTCCCAAGTGTTGGCATTATTTAATTCTCCTTTTTAACGTTAGAGAGTATTTCTCTATGTCAGTGTATAAAAAAGAATGAAATTTTGTGCTTACTTAGAAATCATTAGGCACTCCCCCACTTTTATAGTATAATGCCCCATGAGCAAAACTAACTATACAATCATCGCTGATTCATGCGGCGACTTGAGTAGCCACCACCTTACAAACAAACGCATCAACTTCGTTACAGTACCAATAACACTTACAATGGACGAGGAAAATATTCTGGATGCAGAGGGTCTGGATACCAAAACTGTAGTTCAAAAGATGAGAGCCGCAAAAAAACTCTACTCTGCGTGTCCATCACCCGAAGACTTCATGCAGCACATGCGCGAAAATGACAATATCATTATTGTAACTCTTTCGTCAAAACTCTCGGGCACACACGGCAGTGCACAAATTGCCTGCGAACAAATTAAAGCTGAATACCCTGACAAAAAGATTTTTTTACTTGACACTCTGTCCGCATCTGCAGGCGTTGCACACATATTGTTCCGACTAGCCGAACTTATCGAAGACGAGAGCCTATGCTTCGACGCAATTGCCGGCAAAATCTCGGAAATTCGCGACAAGACGCGCGTTCGTTTCTTACTCCAAGACTTTTCTAACCTTGTGAAAACTGGTCGAATTAAAAAGATGGTCGGCGCAATTTTGGGTATTACTCCTGTAAAGCTTATTTGCGGTGATGACGGTCAGGGCGAAATTAAAAAATTCGGAGCGGCTCTCGGAACTAAAAAAGGTATCCAAAAACTTGCTGGCACAGTCGACACCGATACAGTAACAATTACCCACTGCCACAACGAAACCGAGGCTACCCTGCTTCGCACTATTTTGGAAAAAGCAGGAATTACGAAAATCAAAACAATACTCATGCGTGGATGCGCCACATTTTATGCCAACGACAAAGGCATTGTTATTGCGTACTAAATCAAACTTGTGTAAAATTCTATTGGCAGGGGCGGAAGGATTTGAACCTACGCATGACGGAGTCAAAGTCCGTTGCCTTACCGCTTGGCGACGCCCCTGTAACGGAGTGAAAGGTGCGAGCCAGTCAAATGAATCTGACCTGATGCGGCACGGAAGTACCGCTTGGCGACGCCCCTTACTGTCATACAGTATATCGCATTAACAAGATTTTGTAAACTATAAAATTTCGTTAATTCACAATCTTTCAATATGTTGTCTAACTGACGTCGCACGAACAGCAACAGCATCTTTCACAGCTTCTAATCGGTCTTGTGGGAATTCTGGTAATTGTTTTAAAAAATGCTCAAATACATCGGGTAATTCGTCTTCTAATCTTTTCAAGATACTCAAAATCGAATCTGGTTGGGCACTTCCATTACGAAACATGTCTAAGTCATCCAAAAAATCTACCCCCCCCTGTTGTTTCAACAATTCAATTTGCTCACGATGTGTTTCGGCGAAAGGCATTGCATCACCATCACGCGCACTTATACGCTTACTGAAACCATTTCTATCAAATTCAACAAGAGTATTTCTGCCATAAAGATTCTCAACACTATTTCGCACCCAACCTGAATCTCCATAATCAAACCCAGGAACGAAACCAGTTATGTTCAAAGACTGGTCATTTCGGATAACCCCCTCATTAAATGTATGTCTGTCCGTATTATTAACCAAGTAATCAACAAGAGCCCTCATCGCAAACTGAGTAACCGCAACATTTGGGTCAATACCCAATACCTCTGCCCCACGCATATATCGACTTATCTTTTTTTCTTGTGGCTTACCTGGAGGCGCCGCCCCAATAATTTGTTCCATTGTAATCATTTCTTGGTTTTCATCCAAGAATGACTTACAAACGTTATGCGGCAATTTTATGCCATCTACTTCGCCAACAGCATCATATTCAACATGCGGAAATCCAAAAAGCTTATTCAAATATGTTGCCACCAACTCATTTGCAACTTCTTGACGATGGTGATTCGGGTCGCCACCTTTATACAAGACGAGGAATTCCTCCATCTTGCCGTCATATTCTTCGATTATCCATTTCCACATTTTCGAAAGTCGTCCACTTGTCCCACCCGCGATTGTCTTTTCTCTTGATATAGAAGAAAAATCCATACCCTTGAAACCCTCTATACCAACGAACTTTGACACTCTTGACAGTTGCGTATCACGAATTGGGTTAGTTTCAACGTAACCGAGATGAGTCTTGTCTTCATCCACCACCCAATAACTGTCTTGGAAAGAAAATCCATATTCCCGCAGGGCAAGTTCAGCAGTAGTTTCAACTCCAAGCCCCTCCAATGCTTCTTCCTTACCAATACGATTATATGGCATAGTTCGTACAGAAAAAAATTCAGACAAAAAATTATTCACATGTTGTTTTTGCTTATTTAAATCATGCGTCCATACACCAATTGGAAAATGCTCGTGATTCAAAATCTCGATAATATTAACCTTGAAAGCATTTTCACCACCCTTACCAGCAGAGATCTCAATAATCGCCGTTGGTGTATCATAGTGCATCAAAACTTTTCGAACTCTTTTTCTTTCATTATCCTTATTTAACATAACTACTATTATACCGCAAAAACCCCGCTATTGCAATAGTTTCAAAACTAGGATATAATAACTTCTTATGATTTACGCAGTACGACACGGAAGTACAGACAGAGACAAAGAAGAAGTCATTCGGGCGGAAGCGGATTTTTCGCTGAACAACAGCGGAATTGCACAAGCACAAAATTTGCGTAAAAGATTTTTCGCGGAAAACGGCAGGGAAATTGATGTTTGTCTTTGTTCGCCTATGGCACGAACAGAACAAACGGCACAACAAATTTTTGATGGGAAAATTATCTTCGATGACAGATTACTGGAACGACGATATGGCGTAATGGAAGGTGCACATTTCGACGAGATTGACTATAACGGATTTTGGAATTTTGAAAACGAAGTCCAATACCAAGACGCCGAAACAATTGCCGAACTCATGGAACGGACGAACAGTTTGCTAAACGACATAATCACATCCGAATATGACAAAAAGAATTTACTAATTGTAACTCACGGCAGTACTTTACGTGCACTTCGGGCAAATTTGTTGAACGAAAATTTTAACGGCGATTTTCGGGGACTGCCCCTTATTTCAAATTGTGAACTTATTGCACTTCGCCCCAAAAAGATACATTTGGCAAAACCCTTTATCACCCTCAAGTCGCCTAACTATGGGCTAACTCAGAACCTTTCTTAAAAATCTACCCGTTTCGCTTTTTTCGACTTTTGCTATTTCTTTTGGATTGCCAACAGACACGATTTGACCACCTTCGTCACCACCTTCTGGCCCAAGGTCAATCACATGGTCACAGACCTTAATTACGTCCAGATTATGCTCAATCACAACAACAGTATTTCCCGAATCTACCAACCTTTGCAAAATGGAAATAAGTTTTTCAACATCATATGTATGTAACCCTGTGGTCGGTTCATCTAATATATAGATAGTCCGTCCGGTCGCACTCTTTGCAAGTTCAGTCGCCAACTTCACACGCTGCGCTTCCCCACCACTCAGAGTAGTCGCAGACTGACCCAACCGAATATATCCCAAACCCACATCTTGCAAAGTTTTAATCTTCTTATATATAGGCGGGATATGCTTGAAAAATTCGCAACCTTCGTCAACTGTCATTTCCAAAACATCGTGGATATTTTTACCCTTGAATTTTACTTCCAGAGTTTCTTTATTAAACCGTCGACCAGTACAAACTTCACATTGAACAAAAATATCGGGCAAAAAGTGCATCTCGATTTTTTTGACGCCGTCACCTTCGCAATTATCACACCGGCCGCCCCGCACGTTAAAGGAAAATCGCCCAATTTCATAACCACGTTCTTTCGCATCTCGGGTCTGGGCAAAAATTTCCCTAATCGGAGTAAACACCCCAGAATATGTCGCGGGGTTACTGCGCGGAGTTCGACCGATTGGCGATTGGTCAATGTTAATAACTTTATCAAAATGTTCGGTCCCCAAAATCTTGTCATGAGCACCAGTTTTTCGCACACTCTTATATATAATGTTATGTAAAGACGGGTAAAGTATCTTGTTTACTAAACTCGACTTACCACTCCCAGAAACACCAGTCACAGATGTCAGCAAGCCAACAGGAAATTTTACAGAAACATTTTTCAGGTTATTTTCCCGTGCGCCAACAACCTCGATGTATCTGCCATCCGACTTCCTATATATAGAAGGACTTTCAATCTTTCGCGCCCCACTTAAATATTGCCCCGTCAAACTCTCTTTACATCTTTTCACTTCATCGACACTACCCGCAACGACCAAGTTCCCACCTTGTTTTCCTGCATGTGGCCCAATGTCAACAATAAAATCAGCAGCAGCAATAGTTTCCTCGTCGTGCTCAACAACGACAAGAGTATTCCCCAAATCACGCAATTTAAAAAGAGTATTCAATAATTTTTCATTGTCTCTCTGATGAAGTCCAATACTTGGTTCATCAAGTATATACAGAACCCCAACAAGTCCACTTCCAATTTGTGTTGCAAGTCTTATCCGTTGTGCTTCTCCACCACTTAAACTGTCGGCACTTCTACCAAGCGTCAAATAATGAAGCCCAACATCAACCAAAAACTTGCACCGCGCCATAACTTCTTTTATAATGGGCTTAGCAACTTCTTTTTTTGCCCCCGTTAATTTTAACTTTTCAAAAAACTCCAAATTTTTCTTAATAGGCATAGATGTCAACTCTGCTATATTCACACCGCCAACCCGCACGGCCAAGGTTTCCTTTTTCAATCGTTTTCCGTGACACAAAGAACATTTTGAATGAATCATCATCTTGCCAATTTCGTTTTTCATGAAATCACTGTGAGTTTCTTTATATCTTCGCTTCAAATTCCCTATGACGCCTTCCCAATTTCCACTAAACGGCACATCATACACACCACTCGAATACTCATATTTCAACTTTTCTTCCATACCATACAACATTTTGTATACTATATCGGGCATAATATCCACTATCTTGTGGTCCAGTGTAATTCCAAACATCTGCGTAAATGCCCCCAACATTATCGGTGCAATTTTACCGCCCTCCATATTCCACCCGCTTGCACAGATTGCTCCCTGATTCAGTGTCAACTCCCTGTTCGGCAAAACCTTATTTTCATCAATTTCCATAGTAAATCCAAGCCCAAAACAATTCGGACATGCACCAAACGGAGAATTAAACGAAAACGACCGCGGCTCGAGTTCTTCAATATTCACCCCACAGTCTATACACGCATACTTGTTCGAGAATGTTTTGATTGTTTCTGAAACTTGTTGGGGCGATTGACTATCGACGCCGAGGACAAGAGAATCGACCTGCGCTTTTTCAGATTTTACTTTTTTCTTAGTGGAAGTAGCGGTCGACTTCTCCTCCGCAGGCGAGATAGATAATTGCCCCGACAAATTTCCCGTAACTTGCACCAATCCATCGGTCAACCGCAATGCATTCTCTATCGCTTCATTCAAACGTGTTCGCTCGTCTTCACTAACAGACAATCTATCAACGATTATCGAAATATTGTGACGAATGTTTTTGTCCAACTTGATCGGCTCGTCCAACATATAGATACTGCCGTCGATTTTTACACGAACATGACCACTTCTCTTCCACGAATCCAATTCTTTTTCAAAAGTCCCCTTTTTCCCGCGAACCATAGGCGCTTCCACCATTATCATCTGCCCATTGTATGCCGTAAAAATCTGGTCGACGATTTGGTCAACACTCTGCCTGGTAATCGGCTTGTCACACTTCGGACAATATGGCTCACCTACTCTGGCATACAACAACCGAAGGTAATCATATATTTCGGTAACCGTACCGACGGTCGACCGCGGGTTATGGCTTGTTGTTTTTTGGTCAATCGAAATTGCGGGAGAAAGTCCTTCTATATATTCTACATTTGGCTTGCTTGACCCGCCCAAAAATTGCCTTGCATAACTTGACAAAGACTCCATAAATCGCCTCTGCCCCTCGGCAAAAATCGTACCAAAAGCAAGAGAAGACTTCCCACTCCCCGACACCCCAGTAAAAACGACCAACTTGTTCCGTGGAATAGTCACATCAAGATTTTTAAGGTTATTCTCGTTCGCACCCTTGATTATAATGTTCTGTAGCATAATAACTATTATAACCTCTATTGACAAAATCGTCAATCTATAGTAGAATTTGTAATATACATAGGAGGTAAATTATGAGAAATGTGCCATATAGTTTCGGGATAACAGAATCAAAGCAAAACCATTTTGGCGAAATTTTCGGGATTAACCGATCAAGAATGATTTCCCCACTTCACCTTCAACACGCAATCGCAGATGCGGAAGAAAAAATTCTAATCGCCCAAGAAAATTGTACAGCTGCAGAAGAAATGATAGCATCTGGCGGCCACACAATTGAATCAGCAAGGACTTGGATTGAAATACATGATACAAATGCCGCAATCATAAAAGAACAAAAACCTATATTAGATGAATATATCAAAACCCAGTCGGCACTGGCTATGATTGGATATTCACTCGACCAAGAAGATTCGCCAGAAATGATAGAAGAATTAGAAGAAGCAACCGAAGCAATTTTGACAATTCCATATTTTGTTGGATATAACCATGCAAGCGATATGGAAATAGAAGACCCAGACAACACGGAACTCGCAAATCAACGTCGAGACAATATCATAGACTACTACGCGACGGGCAAACACCTAGAAACAGAAACCACCCAAGACCAAAATCAAGGCGCGGACTTTGAAAAAGAAGCATTTATAGGTTAACACCTATTTTATTTCACACAAGGAGATTATAATGGATTTTATCAAATATGCAAAAAAACTTTTAATTGCGACTATTCTCATTGGTTCTCTCACGTCCTGCGGTCAAGAAACGCGATACAATTACGGGCTAAACCCACACAAAATGACCGCAGAAGTAGAACAAGCACTCCTAGACAGACTAATGCAAGAAGCCGAACGACTTGGCATGCCAACAGAAATCGCAACACAAGCGGTCAATTCAATTATCGAAGATTTAAGCCAACAACGACTCATCCCAGGCCAAGATTTGGGAAAACTTAGTGCTATGGCTTCAATGGATGACCCAGAAACATTTTGGAGCGAAAGAGCAACAAGGATACTAAACAACAAAGTTGATGGCATGGAGCAACAAAATTAACACTTTTTCAAGCGGGCAATTTCTTCACGGAACTTGATTGCAGTTTCAAAATCCAAACTTCGACTTGCAATACTCATAAGCGCCTTTAATTTTTCAATCTCGTCTCGTACCTGCTGCTTATTCAACTTCTTCCCCACTTTCGTATCTTTTTCGGATACGTACAAAGTATTTTGAACTTCGCTATAAACCGTTTTCGGAACAATCCCATTTTTTACATTATATTCGTGTTGAATTTTTCGACGGCGATTGGTTTCGTCAATAGCATACCGCATACTATCGGTCATTTTGTTGGCATACAAAATTACACGGGCATCAACATTCCGCGCCGCTCGCCCAATGGTTTGGATAAGTGCCCGCTTGGAACGAAAAAGCCCCTCCTTATCCGCGTCCAATATTCCAACAAGCACAACTTCGGGAATATCCAACCCCTCTCGCAACAAATTAATCCCCACAATCACATCAAATTCATCTTTACGAAGTGCAGTTATAAGCGCCACCCTTTCCAAAGTATCAATCTCACTATGCAAATACCGCACTCGAATACCTTCGCCGGTCAAATACGCTGTTAAATCTTCTGCCATTTTTTTAGTCAAAGTTGTTACCAATACTTTACCTGGTATTGTGTCACCCACACTACCACTAGATATAGTACTACGTGTGACAGATTTTATCTCTTTCAACAAGTCTTTTAGCTGTGTATCCTGCGGTCGAATCTCTATTACAGGGTCAAGAAGCCCTGTCGGCCGTATAATTTGCTCTATAACTTCCCCGTCACTTTTTTCAATCTCGTATTCTGCGGGAGTCGCAGACACATATACCGTCTGCCCCAATCTATCGTTAAACTCATCGAAATTCATCGGCCTGTTGTCATAAGCCGACGGCAATCTAAACCCAAAATCAACCAAATTTCTTTTCCTAGCCCTATCACCATTGTACATGCCACGGATTTGTGGAATTGTAATATGGCTCTCGTCGATAAATGTGATAAAGTCTCGCGGAAAATATGACATCAAAGTGTACGGTGGTTCGCCAGCCACCCTGCCGTCAAAATACCTGCTGTAATTTTCAATACCATTACAATAACCCATCTCGTGCAACATCTCGATGTCGTAATGGGTACGTTGTTTTAATCTGTGAGACTCAATCATTAACCCATTGTCGTCGAACTTCCCCAACTGCTCGCCCAAATCTTCTTTTATATTATGAATCGCATCTTTCAAAGTCGCAGAATCCACAGCATAATGGGAAGCCGGAAAAATTGCCACATGGTTCAGCGAAGCATTAGTAGTCCCAGTCAAAGCATCAATTTCATAGATTTTTTCAATCTCGTCCCCGAAAAACATCACACGAATGGCATAAGTGGACGAATGCGCAGGCATTATGTCAATAACTTCGCCCTTCACGCGGAAAGTACTACGCTCCATCGTGTCGCCAGCACGTTTATACTGAATTTCGGCAAGTCGCTTTATCAACTTTGTCCGACCTATACTCTCCCTTGGTCGCAATGAAATCGCCAAATCATAATATTCTTTCGGCGCACCAAGACCATATATGCACGAAACCGATGCTACGATTATTACATCGCGCCGTTCGGCCAAAGAACTTGTCGCACTATGTCGTAATTTGTCAATTTCATCATTTATCGACATGTCTTTTTCTATATAAGTATCCGACGATGGCATGTACGCTTCGGGTTGGTAATAATCGTAGTAGCTTACAAAGTACTCTACCCTGTTATTCGGAAAAAACTGCCTAAATTCGTTACAAAGTTGCGCCGCCAAGGTTTTGTTATGCGCTATTACAAGCGCCGGTCGTCCGGTCTGCGCAATAACATTCGCCATAGTAAAGGTCTTCCCCGACCCAGTCACCCCGAGCAAAGTTTGATGGTCTTTGCCATCGTTCAAATTTTTAACAAGCCGAGAAATCGCCTCTGGTTGCGACCCTGCGGGCTTATATTTTGAAACTAATTCATATTTATTTTCCACTCTCTGACCTTACCTAAATATTAAAACTAAAACAGACGTTATCGCAAAACCCAATAGGGTCAACATCACTTTCCACCCTATTGACCGCATTCTCTTTTGGTTAATTTCCCTTCTCTCTCGCTTCCATGCCTCACCGCGCAATTTCAAACTTACGACATATACAAGTTGCCCCTTATTATCGCTGTTGAAAACATCTACATAACCGTCCAAAGTCAAATTCTTCATATGCCCGTCAAGTTGTTTCGCTGTCAATTCATATTTTGGCATAAGAAAATGCAAAACCTCTTTTGGTGTTATCAAAACCGTTTTCTTGCCGGCAACCTTGTCGAACAAATAATCCATTATCTTAGTTTCGATGCGATTCAACATAACGAATTATTATATGCCAAAATTCGAATTTTTCAAAGCAAAAAAGAGACTTTGCCAAGCCTCCTTTAAACATAGCTACCTTAATAAATCAAACTACTCATCAATGTTGCCACCAGCACGAAGTATATCAACAACCCTAGTACGTCTTTAATTGATGTGATTATTGGAGCAGAACCGGCGGCCTGGTCAAATTTAAGCTTAAGAAGCAACCAAGGAATCAAGAAACCCAGCAAGGCAGCAAGCACCATGTTCACAATAAGAGCCATTGCAATGATTCCACCGAACAATGCAGCGTATCCTAATGAAAGGTTTTCGTCGATACCGAACGGCAAGAATCCTGTCCATACCCATGCTATAATTCCCATAATTACACCAACGATAAGACTTAACATGAAACCAACGAAGACTTCTTTCCATAATGTTTTTTTGAACTTTTTCGTATCAATGTGCCCAAGCGCAACACCACGTGCGAACACCGTTGAAGATTGAGTCCCCACATTACCGCCCATATCCATAATGACAGGAACGAAGAATGCCACGAATACCATAGATTCAAGTGCTTCTTCAAACCCACTCATAAGTAATGCAGCCGCAATACCTGCAATCATAGTGAATGCAAGGTATGGCAACCTGACACGCAATTTTGCCCAAAGACTTCCATGAACAAGAGTTTTACTTCGGTCGGTTTCCTTCCCCGCAACATCAGCAAGACCAGCACGGGCAAACATATCATCCGTTTGTTCTTCTTCCAAAATGTCGACGGCATCATCAATAGTCACAATTCCGACAATTCTATCTTCCTTGTCAACAACAGGCACGGCAAGCATATCATAATCTTTCAATACATTGGCAACTTCCGCTTGGTCCGTATCGGTCGACACTTTAATAAGTGCCTCGTGCATGATTTTGGAAATTTTGTGCTTTGGGTCTGCAGCTATAAGCCTTCTAAGAGACAATACTCCAATCAACTTTTTTGTCTTGTCAGTAACGAAGAGATTATAAATAGTTTCTGTTTCTTCGTCCTTTGCCCTCATCCGAACTTTTTTCAAAGCTTCAGACGCGGTCATGTCTGGTCGCAACGAAATGAATTCTGGTGTCATAATACGGCCAGCAGTTTCAGGTTCGTATCCCATCAACATGTAGGTTGTTTTTCTATCTTCCGCCGGCAATAGAGAAATCAACCTCTTGGCAACAACAGCAGGCAGTTCGTCTAACAACTCTACCCTGTCATCAGGCGATAGCTCTTCTATCATCTCGCGTGCGTATTCGTCGGTGAAACTTGTAAGCAACTCTTTTTGCAAAGTTGTGTCCAATTCTTCAAACAAAGTAAGTGCCTTGTCTTTTGTTAGCAATCTGAAGACAATTGCCTTTTCCTTATCCGACAATTCGTTCATGACACAGATTATCTCCATGTCATCCTCGATTTCCTGTAGAAGAAGTTTAAGACTTTTATAGTCTTTTTCTTCCAGATGTTTTTGAATCTTTCCCTGAAGATCCGTGATTTGGGTTGTTTCAATTACTGCATTCATTGTGTCACCCGGCAAACTTTTTGATACTTGCCTAGTAATTCGTCCCCGCACTAATTTCAAACTACACTTATATACAAAGAGCAGACAAACTGTGCGGTCGACTATCGTATGTATCCATTCGCCTACTCCTTTTTAATTTAGATTTGACACAAACAAAGTGTCATAGGTCATTCTACTACGGAGTCAAAAATTTTGTCAACGCTAAATTTCATCTTTGTTATACGTATATCTTATTACTATAATTCAAAAAGGGGCCACCCCACCCCCATTTTTTTAACTTAAACCCAGCGTTTCCATCATCTCGTCATTATCCAGAACAAAAGCAGTGTCATTCTCATTAAATTGCGACTCGATTGGATCTTTCGATAATTTCCCTACACTCACTTCATATGCAACTCGTGTTTCGACTTTATCGTCGCCAAGTTTTTTTTGGTACTCGCGCGACTGAATCCGACCACTCATATATATTTTTTCTCCAACCGACAATTCGTCGGCGAACCTTGCATTCCTACCCCATGCGATAGACGGGATATAGTCACTTTTACCAAAACTACGATTGACCGCAATTAAAATATCTGCTATCTCGCGATTAAAGGGTGTCGTGCGATAAATTGGCTGCTTACACACATAGCCAACCAATTCAATAGTATTTGGATTGTCGGGAATAAAATTTTCGTCAACCTCTCTTACAAGAACTGTTAACATCAACTTGCTTCGACCATCAACAAGCTTATTGTAACTTCTGAACTGTCCTTTGACAGTTACTGTCATACCAGGCAATAATGATTTATTCTCAATCATGTGCCTTGGCACGGTAATTGGTAAGACATCTTGGATAGAGGACAGCCTGTTTACCGAAAGTCCCATTTCAACATGCCCTTCGCCAAATACTGTAGCTGCCGATGTGATTGGTGTTCCAACAACTATTCCGTGTAACATTACACGATTGTTTTGTGTCATTAGTTGGTTTTCTGGTGTTTGGTTGTTTAGTACAACTGCGTTTTCCATAAGTAAACTCCTTTTGATTTCGTTTTGTTTTTCCAGGCTTCATCCGATGTAGCACAAGTCAATGTGTCAAGAGTAGTACGAAAACAACCACCGCGTAAGTGAAAAAATACCAGAATATTGACAAAGATTGTCGAAAATTTTCGCTTCCTGTTGACTATGCTAACTATAGCAGACGGATTTTAATTATGGAATATGTGTATGACACCCAATTGTGAGTCCCAAAGAGTTTAACCAACTTTATGATTGCAAGGTATAGACAGCGGTGTAGACATGAATCCCATTCAAATGAAATACAATCGTTAGTGTATTGTTACCAACCAAAACATGGGAACCAGTTTCTTGCGGGAAGAAAAAGGTTCTCCAGTCGTTCCCGCCGATTCTCAATCGTCCATTTACTACTGAACGCACACCTGCATTATTCGCTTGTGCAACTTGACCAGGATTAAACATATGTGTTCCCACAAAGACGAGTGTCGCTTGCGTTGGTCCAACCTCAATTTCAAACCAATTTAGCGGAACACCAGTTAACGTTGAAACTTCCGACAAATTTCTTGGAAAGACGTATCCAGTCGGGTCGGCGTGCCAAGTAAAACTTGTCATTACATATGTCCCTTGTGCTAATGTACCGCCACCACCACCTGGATTCTGGTTGTTATTGGTAGTGTTATTACGCCCACCAAAATCAAAACAACCCGTCATCAAGAAAGCAATTGGCACAACTAACACAAAAACTAGAGCAGTCATTAAAATTTTCTTCATTTGTTATCCCCTTATTATAGAATATATTCTATCATTTATTGTGCAAAAATACAAACTTTTTTATCATTTTAATTTTCTATTCGTCACAACAGGCAATTTATTCTCGACAACTTCTACCTTTAATGGAAACTCTCCGCTCGCATTGCCGTCAATATCAGTAGCCACAAAATTACTGCACGCTTCCCCCACCACATGCGCTTCAATCACTTTTCCTTTCCGCGAGATTATGCGCTTGCTCTTGTGCGACCGCCCCAGAAAAATCGACATGCCCGCACCTAATCTTTTAAAAAAACCGCATTTCTTAAACGCAAATAAATCCAACTCCCCATCGTCGACGAGCGCCTTTGGCGAAATACGCTTTATTGACCCCGCGTTCACAGAATTCAATATCAAAAAGAAGTAGACAGACTCGTAAATTTCCTCACCATCCACGATGAATTTCATCGCTTGCGGTTTCATTCGCGCGGCTTCAATAGTTCCCTGAATCATATAGGCAAGTTTCCCCAAAAGCAACTTCGCCCGTTTCGAATATCGGGTCACGCCATTTGTAAATGCACCCCCACCCGCAACATTGATTGCATATTGTTCGTTGTTTACTTTTAAGACATCGACATTTATTACTTTCGGGTCAGCACAGATAATCTTCGCAGATTTTCTCGCCGAACGATGTGTTTTCATGTAACACGGGAAATCGTTGGCCGTTCCCTTTCCAAAAGCGTACACAGGCACGATAAAATTATTTCGCACCATTTCATTTACCCAAGGACCAACAGTACCATCACCACCAACAATAACTATAAGTGAATAATCATTCGGATTACCTGAATTTTTCTCACAAAATTCCGTAATAAGTTTAAGAGAACTTGAACAGTATCTCTCTATTCCCTGAACACCTTTTTTTATCAGAGCCTTTTCAAGACGATTAGCAAACTTCCCCCCCCTACCCTTTCCAGAATTTGGGTTATAGACTATCAAAATTTTTTCGGTAAGTTTTTTTTGATTCACTAAACAGAATATACCATATTAAATTTTCGTTGACAAATGTATTGTCGCTTTGATATACTGGAACATACTCTTCGCAGGAGTAGCACAGTGGTAGTGCGTCTCGTTGCCAACGAGAAGGTCGTGGGTTCAAACCCCATCTCCTGCTCCAAAACATATTGAAAAGCCCGAAAAATAGGGCTTTTTACTTAAAAACAAACACGGACTAAAAAATCATTTTCGTTTGTACTAAAAGTTGTACTAAATAAAAACGCTATTTTGTTTATGAATTCATCTCGCCGCTTTCATGAAATCATTCAATATTAGACAAATTATCAAAATCAAAGTGCGGACTATCTAGGAACTCTATCGTTGACATCTTGAAACCTTTGGCGAGCATAATTATTGTTTTCATATCGGCTGACTTGTTTTCGCCCTTGAGAATAAATGTCATTGTGCTGTGGTTTATCCCACTTTCGACTTCAAGTCTATATTGTGTCATCTTTAGTTTCGCAAGTAATTCACGGACACGCAGACTCACCGCCCTACCAATAGATATTTGTAGTTTTTCGCTAACTTTATTCACTATTAAAGTATGAAGTGTTAGGGCAATTCGTTTACGGCAATAGATTGTCTGACAAGTCATTGACTTATTTTGTCGAATTGATTATAATTGGCATTAAGGAGTTAATTATGGATTTTGATAAAAGTATGAATTTTATCGAGTTCAATGACGATAAACTTTTCATAACTATCGACAATTATACTCATTACATTTTTAGTAAAGATAAAATTACAGGGTGCAATGTACTGGAAAAGGAAATCGCCAGTAAAGTCACAATACCCGTAGATGTAGATATTGAGATTGATGATAATAATGTTGATAAGGAGAATATGTGTTTAGTATGTATCGGTGACGAGTTCGCAGAATTTTTTGATATTGAGATTGCGAAAGCAATTAAAGCATATTACGACAAACACGATATAACCTATTTGAAACAATTAGCAAAAAATCAACAGAAAAAATTAAATAAAGTTGCAACGACTGAAAATAAAGAACTCTTGCGACAAGACATTTTACAAAATCTTGAACTTATAATTCCACATTTTACTCCTAAATCCAACAGCAATCACAGAGATGAAAGTCTATCCGCGACGAAAATACACGCAATCACGAATTACTTATTACTTGCGTCATTCGATGAAAAACAGCCCGATGGGTCTAGTATTGAAAAAGACTTGTTTGATATTATCAATAGAATTAAAAATTCTACACAGCAAGTCTATGCAAGTACCGAGTTTATGACTATCAATAGGAATTTGCGAAATACAATCAATGATAAAACTTATCGCTACAAAAAACTTCGTGAATTATTTGAAAATGAGATACAAGTCAAAAATGTAACAACTCGCCCTGATAGCGATGTTTATGGATTTAATGTGAGAGATATGTTTGACAAAATTGTTTACGATGTCGATATAAAAGATTTGTATTTAGAGAATAATGTTAGTAATATTTTCATCAACATCTCATTTGATTATGAAGAACAATTCGATATAATCGACGACCTTGCACTCTATCTTGACAATCAAAAACTACAAGAAAAGTTTGTGGATACAACAACTCACAGAAAGTTTTTGAGTGAACGATATTATGAACAAAAAGATGTGCTTGCGAAAACCAAGTTACGGGAGGGAATGAAGGAATGGTTAGAGGAAACATTGGTTTGTGAACGAAATGACATACTCACACCGCTTTATATTTCTTTTTGCAAGTACATCGGCGAAAACATGTCGCTTGAACGCCTTATCGAATTAATTGTTAAAGCACCAATAATTATTCATCATCTCAACAAACAGAAAAAAATTAGACAGATACAGACAGAAAAGCGACGACTTTTGTTAGGTGACCTTGAATATGAGAAAAGTTTAGAAGTTGAAAAATTGAAACTCGCGAACATTACAGATGGTTATGGCTTTGAAAAATTCTTGAAACATTTGTTTGAGCGTGTAGGTTACAAAGTTTCGCATACGAAACAAAGCGGCGACCAGGGTGCAGACCTAATCGTTGAAAACAAAAATATCAAATACGCTGTCCAAGCCAAGTTTTATACTATGCCCGTGGGTAATTATGCTGTGCAAGCAGTTGTCGGTGCAAAAGCATTTTATAATGTTGAGTGTGCGACTGTCATTACAAATTCGACTTTCACACCGTCAGCGACATCATTGGCAGAAGCAAATGGTGTTGTACTTATTGATGGGGAAAGGTTGTCAGAGATTATTGAATGTGTATCACGTGGTGAGAATTGGAATTTCGCGGAGTGATGTCAAGTAGACATTTAATCGCCTAGTTTTCTCTTTGGCTCAAGCATGCTAATAACTTTTTCTAAATGCTCCAAATCACGTTTAAGTTGTGCGTGTGCGGCACGTAGTTTCTCCGGAATATAACTAGCAATTTCAATACGCCCTATAGGTTGCGTCTCTTTCGTGTTTATCCCTAAAAGTTCGTCCGCGGACACATTGAATAGGTCACACATTGTTTTCAGTTGAGCAACGTTAGGCGCACTCTTACCCGATTCATAGGCGATTAGTGTCGGATTACTTATATCTAATTTATCAGCAAGTTCGTCCTGTGTCCACCCCTTACCTATACGTAAACCTTTTAATATTGTTGGAAAGTCCATATAAAATATTATCACAATTATTGAATTTGCCAAACAAATAGGATATTAAGAATATTTTAGAGAAATAAAATATTAAAAATACTTGACATGGCTCTGCGGGTATGATATTATTTTGATGACTAAACCATACTGTAAAGAAATTCTAAAAAGAAAAATCTCCCACCCGTGAGAGACTTACAAGACATTTTGGATAAGCAGTCTTGACCATTAGAATAACCGACATCATGGTTATTGTCAATATCTTTGCATAAGTGTGAGAGTGTCACAAGGTGGCTTTTTCAAACAGACGCTTAAAAGGAGAAAATATGAGTAATAAATTAAAACGAAATGAAAGACTAAAGGCATTCAGAGAAAATTTTGGTTTTTCACAAAGAGTTATGGCGTCATATCTTGGTGTGACTAAAGAACATTATCAGAAATTAGAATACGGCACCCGCAAGCCGAGCCATAAGGCAATCGTGACTTGTTTAAGGAACATGAATGAGCATGACCCGCGAGAAGTGCTATCCGCATTTTTCGACATTGGTGATAGCATTCAGTGAGAATATCAGCATTTAGAGAAATGGGACGTGTTTTAATGAGATGCTACAAAATGTCAGCGACGCGAAAAACAACACCCAGAATGCACCACAGCGCACCAAATAGCATGTTTGGACGAGTTACAAGCGTACTGCATGCTATGAGTGTCGCCGTCGCCACTAAATGCGGTCAGTAGACACTCTAAATACAGTAACTAGTAGCAGTAAGTAACTTTATTACAGATAAGAATATATTACTTATCTTTCCCTTTATACCTACCAGTTACTCTACTGTTACTAGTTACTAGTTACTATATAGTAAAGGAGAAAAAATTGGATAATATTTACCCATGCGAAGAACTAATTTCAGCCGCATATTACAATTCAACAAAGCCATTTGAGTTTAAGCGAATCAAGGGCATGATTTGGTATTTCTGTGAACAGTATGTGAAACATAAGGGTAAAACGCACCCGCATGATAGGTGGACGCGAATTGACTGGACAAACATCATAAATAACTTGCAGTTTTGTAGAGACCAAAGGGGCGACATGATACAAGAGTTAAGTATAGAGAACTATAAGCCAATGATTGATTATCATCTAACCAAAGCAGACTACAAACTTCGCGTACCCTGTGACTACTCCTTTAAGTTCTTTATGAGTGGTTTTGTACGCGGGCATTGCTATTTTCAAGGAGTGATTTTAGTACGAAAATAATGCCAGAAACTTTATAAAAGTCGCATTTATTCGAGCGACTAACACGCCACGGCACGTTGAAATGGCGTTGCTAGGGGTACTATAATAGTGCATGGAAAACAACATTATGACACAGAGAGGTTTTGACACATGGTACATTTTGTCCAACAACAATTTATACGGGCGTGGCTTACGCCCGCCATAATCAAGCAGAGATTGAAGTTCATTATGACGGGTCAAGTAGAGCCATTTAAGTTTGGTGATAGATACTATGTAGACCCTTGGGTGGAGAGTGAATTAAGGAAAGTGCAAATGCCACGACCACTTCCCCCGCCCGTGCAGATTGATAACTTAATACAGCAGACAAACGCAAATGGTTTTTTATCCGAACCTAAATCAAAGGAGGATGAAAAATTGTTAAAGCGAATTAAAGAAATGAAAAATTGCAGTATTGTATACTATGGGGAAAATAAACAATACCGACGATTTCGATTTCAAAAAACACAAAACGGAAAAAAACATGAGTTTGCCGAAAGTGACCCAAAGATATTCTTGGAAAGAGTTGCAGAAATGCGAAAAATGCTAAAACAAAATATCGACATTACAATCATAAAGCCAAAGCAAAAATTCAAATATATTCTTTATGACGAGTGCCGAAACTATGTTGAATTATACAAGGGCGACAATGATGATGACGGCAAACATAAAAGAAAATTATTGGGTGTTTGCGAAAACCATCTGAAGTGTCTAACAAAAGATATACGAGAATATACCCAAGACGATATGCAAAAATTTCGCAATGGGTTAAGTGACTATAAAAAAGTGGATAAGCAATGTATGTTGATACTTAAGCCAGTGCTTGAAAATGCAGTTCTCAATCGGCTTATACCAATGAGTCCGCTTACAAATACAAAGTCAAAAGCCCAAAAAAGTGAAAAGCGTGAATGGATTCACATTTCAGACCAAAGAACAATTCTTGACAATCTGTTTGACAAGAAAAAATGCAAAATTGGTGATGAGTTATTATTTTACTTTCTAACGGGCTGTAGGCGCGAGGAAGCATTTTTAACCACAATAAATTGGGATAAGGGAATTGTTTTTATCAACGGCACAAAGTCAGGTAATGCAGACCGCTATATCAGATTATCGCCGAAAGCAGTTGCTTACTTCAAACCAAGATGGGAGAACATGTTTAGATACAAAGAGCATTATTACAGCAAAAACACAACACCCTTTTTGAAAAGTCTAGGCATATGCGATAAGTCATTGCATAGTATCCGTCACTCATTTTCAACAAATATATTTTATTTAGAAGTTACGGAAGACCAACACCAATATTCAATGGGACATCATGATATTGCATTTACAAAGAAAATATACACAAAATACGACCCGACAGTAGATAAATGCGACATTATAGATGTGTGGAGTGATTGGTATCCCGCCGATTTTGTACTAAAAAGTGTACTAAATAATGTTGCTTAAAATTACTTTGCGTCCAAAAACATAACGAGAATATGCCGAAAAATGCTTACCAAATAGCATTTCCAAGTGCTATAATGAATTATTATAACCATGCGGAAGTAGCACAGTGGTAGTGCGTCTCGTTGCCAACGAGAAGGTCGTGGGTTCAAACCCCATCTCCTGCTCCAAATTGTTACCAGTTAAACCTCATTTCATGGGACTTTCTTTTTTATTTGTAGCCATTCCGAAAAAGTGATATTTTAATTCATGAAACAAAGTGAATATCTTGAATTCGCCAAAGACATCGCAACCCATGCTGGTGAAATAATGTTGAAATTCTTTGGACAAGACAACATCACAAAATCCAAAGGTGACAAGTCACCAGTTACAATAGCCGACACAGAGATAAATTCATATGTGATTAAGCGCGTCAAAGACACATATCCAGCTCATGCCGTGTTGGGTGAAGAAGAAAGTTTCGGTGAAAGCGCTTATGTTTGGGTTTGTGACCCTATTGATGGAACGGCACAGTTTTCTCGTGGAGTTCCAATTTCCGTATTTTCTCTTGCGCTGGTGATTGACGGTATTTCCACAATCGGAGTTATTTACGACCCCTTTTTTAAAAACATGTATTGGGCAATCAAGGGGCGAGGTGCATACAAGAACGATAAACAGATTTTTGTTAACAACGATAAATTTGACCCAAGTAACCAACACTCTACATCCATAGCATTTGGGTTTTTCCCGAGAGCAAAATGGTTTGATTTATCCACGGCATATAAAAAGTTTGTTGAGTTAGCAAATCTATATTGTATTGGAAGTACTACACACGATGCAGCAATGCTTGCCGAAGGCCATCATGTCGCCGTTATATTTCCTGCGATAGATTATCCTCCTCATGATATGGCTGCCGCCAAAGTCATTGTTGAAGAAGCAGGTGGAATTGTACGGAATTTTGATGGCAACGAAGATAGAATGGACGGAAAAATTAACGGTTGCATTTTGACCAACAAAGTTGTCTACAATGACGTATTGAGAATCATTAAGGCAAAATCCTAATGTGCCGTCCATACGAAACTATTTTTAAAAAAACCGCTTGAAACAAAACTTGCTGGGGTTGCTTCATATTCACGCATTATCTCTTTTACAGCAGGCTCTATCTCATCAAGCGAATATCCTAAAATGCTTGCTATTTGTTCTAAATCCTTTATAGCCTTCAATCCCATTCCAACAAAGTCGGTCAACTTTTGATTATCATCAATAGCAAAGCCGTGCTTCCCCGCCCAGATTTTCAGTGCATTAATTAATTGGTCATCATCTTTTGGATTCATATGGGAATATACCACAATATGTCTAAATTACAACATTCTTTCTAATTGCTTAATTTGCCTGCTTGTTGCTGCACTCATTCGATCTACATCAGTTTCATTAAATGAAAAAGACTCGCTATTATAGCCACGCAACATTTTAGCAATATCATCTTCGTTGCGAAATATTTTTGTACGGTAAATTATCTCTTGCACTAATTTATACAATTTCTCATCTTGTGAAAAAGAAATTAAATTCTCTTTCATGGTTTTATTAATTTTACGATTATTATCACTAAATGTGATACCCAGATCAAACATTGGTGCAAGTTTTTCTCCAGACATCGTAACATTGACATCAAGTGTGGCATCACGGTTTCCCACTATATATTGACCTATCTTTTGAGATAATAAGTCATAGGTAATGTCAGCGCTTGGGAATTGTTCAATAAATTTGACTATATCAAGCATTTGGATTAGGTCAACCTTATCTGTGCCCCCCCCGCAACCTTATAAGCTAAAGCATTGACGTATGGGTCAACTCTGTGTATAGGAAACTTTTCTGCAAAACTTATCCAGTTCTCGTAACCAGGAACCAACTTCGAAAAAAGCGCATTTTCCTCTCCTACTCCAATAAAGTTTTCAACAACATCAAAGCCCGCTTCACGAGCAATCAGTGTCGCTCCAAGTTCGTCTGGTTCCGCGTATTTCTTCATATACTCAGCATTATCGCCAGGAAAAGAATATATACCGTATGGCCGTATGTGACGATGTTTATCCGATGATGTTATCCTGCAAGATTCATTTACATTACGTAGGATACTTTGCCATTTTTTCATGCTCTGATTATACATTAGTTAATATTATTTGTCAAGACATGACTGGAAATTAATAAAACTCGGCACAATTACCGAGTTTTATTTAATTGGTGTTGACCTTTGGTTCGAAGTCGCACATTTTGGACAAGCATATGTGCAAGGCTCCGCGGAAATTTATCTGTGGCACACGGCTCTGATGCTTAATGCTGCTTTGTTCCCAACCTGACATGATTCACAACTTTGCCATTGCACAGGGTCCCCACTTCAACGCCTTAACACATAAACAAGACCCAACCTACACTTCCCCTCAACCAAAGTATTCAACCCGCCTTAGCGTGACGGTTACAAGGGACCGCTAACCCCCCGTCTAGTCAACGAAAGTATTATATCATTTCTTGCTGCGCAAAGCAAGTATTTTTAGACTTCTAAACACTTCCCATCTGCAGTAAATCCATTCATTTCGGCAATTGAGTTGTAGCTCTGGACATTTATTTCTGTATCGTCATCACGCATTACCATTAATTCATCATATACAACATAGTGATCCACATCCGTTTCTACTCCAAAGTCCACAACTTCTTCTGCCTCTCGTAAGACACTCCCATTGAAACTTCTCATAGCACCATGCTTTTTTCTTATAGCAGCATCTTGTGCCGCTGTCGTAGCAGCATAAGGTTTAGCGTAAGACGTATAGATCATAACTTCCTCCTCTTTTCGAAAATTAAAATAATTTACAATAATCTTGTCATCAAGTCAACATTTATCTAAATGTTGATGTTGAATATTTCTTGACTTCTTATCTATAAAAATGCATACTATTGGTATGAACTATAAAACACTCTCTCCAACTGCAAAAATCATCAAAAAACACCAAATATTCGCTACAGGGCAAATTATGACGGCTGGCGAGATATACAATATTGGCATTGTCGTCGCATGTGATGCAAAAAGTGCTGATTCGACAATACAAAACTTGTCTGCTGGCATTCGTGCAAAGGGTGGCGCGCCGTCTGTGTTTCACATGGCATATCTTGGTTATTTGAACAAGGTTAACCCACTAACCGCGAAATATGCCCAGAGTTTTATAAAGGTCGCCTCTTCCAATATCGAAGCAATTGTAAAGGCCAATATGCTCGACGCCGTGATCATCGTTTCTGACTGTGATATTACCCTAACTGGTACAATTTTGGGTACACTTAAAATAAACTGCCCTACTCTAGTTATTTCAACTGGTTCACATGTTTCAAATACACACCTTTTCAACGACGATATGACAACAGACGAAAACATAGAGAAGTCTGGATCGTGCAACAATGGGTCACTTCAAACTTTCTTATCTTTGTTAGAAAAAATGGACCTGACAACCAAACTCTACCCATCATACAGCGGTGCCCACCACAAATCCGCCTACGAACTCGGCGAAAAAATCGTTACATATGCTGAGAAGCTTACACTACCAAGAAAATTGCTTACAAAAGAAAAATTCACGGCGGCAATTACACAAACTTTTGAAACTCTTCACAATAAAGTAGATCTGTCACAAATTGAACTTGTTACTTCACTTCTTGCGACTAACGACCAAAAGCTTAAACCAATCGACCACAAATCAATTATTGAACTTCGCGGAACGGCAGCCGAAGACGAGGCGATCGCACAAATCGGCGATAACTCGCCTACCCAATTTTCTGGAAGTGCTTGGGTTTACCATTCTTTAGAAGACGCCGACCGTGCATTGGGAAATGGCTCGGTCAAGGAAGGAATTGTTGTTTTGCAAAATTGTGCAGGCATCAACGTTTCTGCAATCGCCCACACTATTTCTGAAATGGGTATGACCGAAAAAATTGCAATCGCCACAGACGGAGTTTGCGAAAACACCGCTACCCTAGTCATACAAAAAATCACCCCAGCTTCATATGAAAACGAAGCCTTTGCCAACATTCAAACGGGCGACGCGCTTGAAATTAATCTTGCAAAAGGTCGATTCAACACCGCTGTATTATCGAAAGACATCAAAACACGTGCAAAAAGAAACAGCCCGCCAAAGCCTGTTAGTTATTTTTAATTACTCGTTTCTGTCTACATCTAATTTTTTATCCGTTATGTCCACAAAATCGGCATCAACAATTTCTCTCTCGCCATCATAGTATTCTTCAATTTGTGGCAGTGGATTTTGGTCTTCAATGCCGTTTGCGTTTTTCTCACGATTGTTTATAAATTCATGAAAGACAAATATTGCACCCTCTAAACTTTTTGATGAACAGAGTTGCTTGAAAACCAACATCACATCTGTACTGTGAAAAAGTGAAAAGGGAGTTCGATTCGGCTGTTTTCCATAATTATATTGCAAGTCATCGTAAAGATAATCCGTAATGGTAAAATAAGTACCGCCACTAGCAGGAGAATTTATACTATATCCACCCTGTGGGGTCGCATGTCGCAAAGTTCCTTCGCAAAGTTCAATCAATTCTTCGAAAGTGAAATATTGACCGACCTTCAGTTGCCCACCTCTAAACTGAATTTCGGTGCCTAGGCTCATAGCTTCTGACAACGCTTTTTCTTCATGTACATCTTTCCCACGAAGGCCATCAATGAAACTACCAAGCTTTTCTCTTGCCTTTTTTAACATGGACTATTTTAATGGAGAAACTCTAATTTGTCAATACTCACACAAAATCAACATTCACAATCATCAACTTGGTTGTACCCACTCACCTGCCCTGATAGAATGTGCAACAGATTATACCTACTGTTTTGCAAATCACTTCTGTCGAAAAACATCTTCTCCGCCGAAGCCCAGATAAACACCCAAGATACAATAATCGTAATTTCTTGGCGAATAATTGTATCCGTGAACCTGACCAGTCCAAAGGCAAGCACAACAACCCCGACCAACAAAAATATGCCCGCTTGAATTCTTGCTTCCCTTTTATCTTTTCGAATATGCGAAAGTTCCACGGCAGCCATCTGCTCAACTGTGTCTTTGAACCCACCTACAAACTCATTCGGCACTTTAATTTCGATGTCGTCGTCGTATTCGATATACTCACATTCAAGTTTTAACTTTGCGAATCCCGACACAGACAACTTGCCATCACGAAAATCGGCACTCTCAAGAACGACCTCGTTCTCGCGTTTATCCTGATTTTTTGCGATGAGCTGCTTTTCCAACTCTCTAAATTTTTTCTTTTGTCCCATATTCTTCCTTTACACTTCGATCTCCGCCACCTGAAAATCCAACAAGTCGCAACTCGTCAAATAATACTTAATCCCATTCTTTGTCGTTTCCAAATCTTTACGACCGCCCTTTCCATGCAAGTGTCCATAAATACACACATTAACTTTGTATTTTTCAATCAAAGCCGTAAACTGGGAATCATCACGCATAGCATTGAACGGCGGATAGTGCATCACAACAACTGTTTTATCGCCATCTTGTTTTTTTGCCATCATATCTTTCAGGGCAAGTTCCAACCGCAATACTTCCCTGTCAAAAATTTTTTTGTCTTCATCGGTTTGCTTGTGATGTCGCTCTGGCACCCGCCACCCACGTGTTCCGGCAAACACAATCCCATCAAATCGAACAGCATCATTTTGCAAAGCATGGATATTCTCGCCAAGTGCTTCCCTAACCTTTCCAATACTTGACCACCAATAATCATGGTTGCCGCGGATAATAATTTTTCTACCATTCAGTTTTTTCAAATATTCAAAATCTTTTTCGGTTTCTTTCATGCGCATCGCCCATGAAATGTCACCAGCAATCACTCCAATATCATCGTCATCCAATTTTGAATTCCAATCCGCCAAGATTTTATCTTCATATCCTGTCCAATGCCCACCGAACAAATCCATAGGCTTGTCCGTTTGATAGGACAAATGCAAATCAGAAATAGCAAATATTTTCATACAACTCTCTCCTAGAATCTCATTTTTCTTGTGGTGTCATGCTTTACATAGTACTATATATAGAGTACTATGCATTGCGAGTGCCTTGCTTTTTGTCAGACTTATGACTTACCCGCCCAAAATCAAACTTTTCCCACACCCCGTCTTCGGGCGGATTGACCACAAATTTCATCACGCCGTCTTGAGTCGGGTGCTTGAACTTCAACTCATATGCCCAAAGTGCCAAGTCTTTTTCTGGCCAACCGCCATATTTTTTATCGCCAAGTAAGGCATGTCCTATATGAGCGAACTGCGCCCGAATCTGGTGTGACCGCCCGGTGACTAAATCAATTTCGACCAAAGAAAATTTTTCCATTACTGTACGGACATTATAATCAAGTTCCGCACGTTTTGCCCCGCTGACCGCTTGCCCTACAACATCAACCTTGTTTGTTTTTGCATTTTTCAAAAGGTAATTTTCCAACTTCCCACTCTTTTGTTTCGGACTTCCCTTTACCACCGCCAAATACTTCTTGGAAAATTCGTTCTTTTGCAATTGTTCGGACAATCTTGCCGCCGCCTTGGTCGTTTTGGCATAGACCATCACACCGCCGGTCACCCTGTCCAACCGATGTACCAATCCAACATATGCCTCGCCCGATTTGCCCTCGTTAATTTTGCGATATTCTTTTAATCGTGACAACAGGTCCATATCGCCACTTTTATCGGCACAACATGGCTCGCCTTGGGGCTTTATCACCACCAAGATATGATTGTCTTCATATATAATCGCCAAGTCTTCGAGTTTTTCAGTATTTTCCATACAGAGATTATAACTTAAAAAGATTGAAAATACAATCATTCAATGTTATAATTGTGCGTAGGAGTTGAAATGACAACTTTAAGCAAACACATGGAGAAACTGATAAAGAAACACAACAACGACATTCGTCTTGTTAAACAATTTGTCTACGACCCAAGAGAAGAACAAAACAATTTTTATGGTTGCGAAGATGTTGCGAACGACAACGCAATCAACAAAATCGACGGTCTTTACCACCGCTACCCCACAAAAGTATTAATTTTTCCAACAGAAGTATGTTTCGGTGAATGTAGATTTTGCTTTCGCAAACATATTCGCGATAAAGAAAAAGTTTTATCCGCAGACAAGTTTGAAAAAATAAAGGACTACCTAAAATCAAACCCACAAATTAACGAAGTAATTTTTTCCGGTGGCGACCCACTAACCGTCAACAACAAAGATTTAATCAAAATGATTTCCGAAATAAACGCAATCAAATCAATCCAAATTATACGAATACACACACGTGCCCTTTCGTATGACCCGACAAGAATCGACGACGAGTTGATAAATTTCTTAAAAACAGTCCAACCATTATTTATGGTTTTCCATGTCGACAGCGCACTTGAATTATCCAAAGAATCTTGCAAAGTCGCAAACAAACTTGCCGACAATGGCATAATGTGCTTTAGCCAAACCGCACTATTACACGAAGTCAACGACACTGAAAAAGACTTGAAGGAATTATTTATTAAACTTATAACTAATCGCATTAAGCCATATTACCTATTCCACCCCGACCAAGTTAAAGGCAACGACCATTTTTACGTGCCACTGCAAAAAGGTATCGACCTTTACAAAAGTTTATTTAACCATATCTCTGGTCTTGCGACGCCAATATATCTATTGAATATCCCAAACGGTGGCGGTCACTGCCTAGTCGACCTTGATAATATCAGAAAACAATCCGACAACACTTACATAGTAAAAGATTGGGAAGGCAATGAAACTATATATTTCGAAAACTAGAAAGTCACTTAATCTTTCATAGATTATGATACACTACTCCAATGAAAACACTCTATACACTTGTAAAGAAAAAGCCATTTCAGTATCAAGAAAATGGCAAGGAAGTTATTTTCACTTTTGAAAGCGGAATTTCTTATTCTTTTACACTAAATGAGATCAGTAATATTCTTGAACATTTCAAATCCTGTACTTCATTTGAATTAGACAACAACATATCACTAAAAGATGGAAATGGCTCTGACGGGCTTGGAACATTTATCAACAAAGAATTTGGCAAATCTCGAAAACTAGCGAGTCATCTCGCTACATATCTTGTCGATAAAAACCTTATTGGAATCGTATTACCTAAACAAGGTTGCATTAAATTTTATGTCCATTAATGCATAAACTTTTTACCATCACCTTTGTACCTAGGTATCAAATGCACATGGGTATGAAACACAACCTGCCCCGCCGCCTTGCCACAATTCGCGATGATATTGTACCCTTCCGGACCATGTTTATAATCAAGCAATACCTTCACATTATCGGCAAGTTCAAAAATCGCTACCTTTTCTTCGGCAGTCAAATCGAAAAAGTTATTCGAATGTCGTTTAGGAATTAACAGCACATGCCCTTGCGTCTGCGGATATTTATCATAAATTGCAAATGCAAGTTTATTATCCATGATAGAACCTTTTTGCAATTCACCCGAACAAAAAATACATTCTTTGTCATTACTCATTTTATTTTCTCCTTTTTGTGGTGTAGTTTATCGCATAGTACTAGATACTATGTTTGGCAAGATGTGTCTTTTTACGCTTCGCTAGATTCTTCACTTCGTTCAGAATGACATGGATTTACTTGAAACTCGCAAAAACCGAGCACCCCGCTGGCAATACAATTCCCTGTTCATGTGTGGGCAGACCAACTTCATACGCGTCTATCTTGGTCAATGCATTATTTTTGCCAACTTTTTTCAGGTTAGACACTAACACATTTTTCATCACCGTAGGCTGCAACCCCGTCGTATAAGAATTGATAAGGAAAAAGAGTGGGGTGTCCGACAAGACCTCGCAACACATCTTTACAAGCGGGTCAAGGTCGCGCTCAATTTTCCAGACCTCTTTGTCTGCACCACGCCCGAAACTCGGTGGATCCATGATAATGGCATCGTACTTTTTGCCACGCCGAATTTCGCGAGCCACGAATTTTGCGCAGTCCTCTATTATATAGCGAACTCGTTCAACCGAAATTCCGTTCAATTCGACATTACGTTTACATACCTCGGTCATGCCCTTACTTGAATCCACATGGGTAACATGCGCACCCGCAAATGCCGATGCAACAGTAGCCCCGCCTGTATAGCCGAACAGATTCAACACTTTCGGCGGTTCGCCCTTGTTCTTTTTGATCCTTTGCTCTATGCAACTTGCTACACTCTCCCAATTCGTTGCCTGTTCTGGAAATAGTCCTGTGTGCTTGAAATTGGTTGGACTTATAATGAATTTCAGTTGCTTGTATGCCAATATCCATTCTGTGGGTACGCTTTTGAAAAACTCCCATGCCCCACCACCTGTTGCGCTTCGAGTATATTTGCCGTTTAGCATTCTGAATTTTGAAAAGTCAAACTCGGCACTCCAAATTGCTTGGGGATCAGGGCGCAACAAATACATGTCACCCCATTTTTCCAGCTTTTCGCCAGAGCCACTGGCAACAATTTGATAATCCACCCAGCTTGAAACTTTCATGCTATGATTATACCATATTCGCGACTAATTCCCAAACAAACTGATAAAAAACTCGTCTCCCGGCTTGTTATTGTTAGAATGTTTATGTGATAATTTCGCGACTCGGGCTGGCGGGTTTTTCAAACTTTCTTGCAAACCGCGCATACTATCAAGCCAGACCATCCGAAAATCGTCTGTGTCGGATAATTTGATAGGCTCGCCAAAGACTATCCGCGTTGGATGGTGTAGCGATGCTTGCTCAACAAATATCGGCAACATAGGCACATTTGCCCTGTCGGATATTTTCTTTGCAAGTGACGACACACGTTCAGGACTGTTTTTATTGAAGTCAGATATTGTACCTTGTGAAAAAATCAGCAGGTGCTTGCTCTTATCCTGTTCGGAAAAGTATTCGAACGAATCGCGCAACAAATTCCGCAGGCTCAACATCGATGTGCGGTCAATTCCATACAGGTCAAAGTGCGTACTCCAAAAATCCTTGATACCATCATCCTTTGCCCAGTCGTTTTTAGACACTACCCTAATACGAGGGTGCAGAACCGCCAAAATTAACGCATCAAAATCGCTGACATGATTTGGCACGAAGATATAGCGCCCCTTGTCCAAATCTGGCATGTTCACAACTTCGACATTGAAAATTTCCAAAATCCCCCGACCAAAGCCGTCAAAAGTGCGCGGGTCAAGCCCCTTTTCCATCATAATCTGGATAAGAGTTTTGCAAATCTTGCCCGCAGTTTCACTGCCAAAGGAATATGTAAAATCAGTACTTTTAAGTAATTCTTCTAATTTAGAAAGAGCATTGTTCATACACTATCTTATCATATAGTTTTTATTTTACAACGCGAAAAGTTACTGTGACTTTTTCGCCGTCGATGTCAATATCTACTCTCTTGCCGTCTACGACTTTTTCCACCATCTCTTTCGCAAGCACTTCTTGTTTTATTTTGTCGCCCGAATTTTCTATAATCTGTGAAAGCTCTTTACTTTTGGTACTCAAACCCAATTCAATTCTTGCGGTAATATCAAGGTCATTATCTTGTCTTGCAACTTGGATAGCCCGTATCAATTCGCGTACTTTACCTTCTTCAACAAGTGAATTGTCCAAAGTCGTATCCAACACCACAGTCAAATCGCCGTCCGTTTCGGATACAAATTCGGGCTTTGATTTCAACTTTCTCTCAAATAGTTCATGAGATAGTGAATTAAATCCATCAATTTTTACTTTCGACCCTTCGCCTTTGTTAAAGTCAGCAACAACTTTCTCCATCTTCACATCGTCAAGAGATTCAAGTGATTTCTTTAATTCTTGCACTTTTCCACCAAGTACCGCACCCGCCTTTTTGAAATTTACCACCAAAAATGCATCGTTAAATTTCGATTCGTCACTCACAAGTTCAATCTCTTTTATATTCAATTCGTCTTTCAAACAACCTTCGAAAAGCTTTAATGCTTTGTCGTTCCCAGACTTTATGTACATCTTTTTAAGCGGTTGTCGTACTTTCAGATTTTCTCTCGCCCGCAAGAAATGTGCCATGCTTGTGACTTTTTTTATGAACTCGACATGAGAGATTATGTCTTTGACACTCTCCCACACCTTAACCTGTGTTGGAAAGTTTGAAAGCAACACGGACTCTTCACTCTTGCAATACTGCTTCACTAGATTTTGCCAAATATATTCGGACAAAAACGGAGTAATTGGGGTTAGTACAATCGCTATTGCTCGAATTGCTTGGTACAATACCCAATATGCATTCAACTTATCACCACCTTTTTCACCTTTCCAAAATCTGCGACGATTTGTACGGATATAAAAATTCGATAGATTCTCGACCAACGACTCGGTTTCTTTGACAACAATTTGTGTGTTATAAAAAGAGTACGCATCATCACACTTCTTTATATAATCATTCAATCTCTCGAGCAACCATATGTCCGTTACGTCCAAATTCTTTGGTGTGTGATTTTCAATTTTTGGCTTGTCTATTTCGGCATAGGTATTAAAAAATGTAACTGCATTCAATATGGAATTCAAATTTTTCTTTGCGTCTTGTATCATTGTCGGACCGAAACGCATGTCAAGCGCCGGATTTGCACTTGTAAAAACATACCGCATAGCATCGGCGGAATATATATCTGCGGTTTTGTCTGCCGTGGTTATATTTTTGTCGGTTTTAGAAACTTTCTTCCCTTCTTCGTTCAACATAGTCGAAAACCCAACCAGAGTTTTATATGGTGCCTTGCCTTCCAAAACGACCGACATGAATAACTGGGAATAAAACCACAATCGTATCTGTTCTTTCATTTCAATTACAACGGCAGACGGGAAATTTTCACGCCAATACTTCTTATCTTCAAAATATCCCTTTGTCGAAAATGGCGTAATCCCCGCATCTAGCCAACAATCGCCGACGTCCGTTACGCGCCCCACGGGGGATTTACATTTATCGCAACGAATTTTCACTTTGTCAATATAGGGTTTATGTAAATGTGGAATAGACTCAACTTCGTCTGGATTAACTGCGAATTTTTTAAGTTCGTCTTTACTTCCAACAACCGTCAAATGTCCGCAATCACAAGGATAAAACGGCAATGGCAGACCATAGAATCTGCGACGTGAAATGTTCCAATCGCCCATATTGCGAATCCAATCTTCCATCATCTTGCGCAAATATTCGGGCTTCCATTCAACCGTCTCAATCGCTTTGAAAATTGCGGGCTTCACACCTGCGGTTGCAATATCCCACCCATCAACCAAACGAAACACGACATTAGTCTTACATCTCCAACAAAATGGGTAGTTATGCTTGTATTTGTGGGTGTAATACATCGTGCCATTTTTCCGGAGCATTTCAAAAATCGGCTCTTCACCTTCTTCAGTGTTCAAGCCCGCCAGCTCGCCAAATTCTTTTGGAAACCTTGCTGATTCGTCTATTGGAATTATCGGAGTTAAATTATGAATTTTTCCAAGCTCAAAGTCTTCCGCACCACAGCCAGGAGCAATATGCACTGCACCGCTACCTTCGGTCGCCATAACATCAGACCAAGGAATCACTATCCCATATTCTTCTTGACCCGCAAACACAAGGGGGCGCATATATTTTTTTCCGACAAGGTCAGAACCTTTTATTTCTGAAACGACTTCAATGAAATCGTCATTTAGTCGTTTCAGTGCCTCTCTGCCTACAATTATCAAACCTTTGTCGCTTTTGACACGAACTTTGCAATATGTATTTTCGGGATTGACCGCCACGGCAACATTCGCGGTCAATGTCCATGGTGTTGTTGTCCATACAAGGATTTTTTCATTCGTGAGTGTTTGAGCAGAGTCTGAAAATTTCTTCGCAAGCCCCGAGGACTGTTCGAGCATCGCAGACTCACTATCTGCATAATCTTGGCGTGAGTTCCGCAGGGGCTGAGAAGAATTTTTCTGATTCTGCTCACCAATAATTTCGAATTTCGCAAACACTGCCCTGTGTTCCAATTCTTTGTAACTGCCACTCATTTCGTGTTCGGATAAACTCGTCCCACATCTTGAACACCACGGCATAGACTTGTACGATTTTTTCAGCATTCCTTTATCGTGACAGACCTTTAAAAAATGCCAAATGCTCGTAATATTTTGGTCGGAATTGGTGAAATAGGAATTTTCCCAATCCATGATTTGCCCCATACGAATACTTTGTTTTGTTTGCAAATCTGCAAAATGATTTACACGTTCAATACATTTTTCGGTAAATTTTTCCAAGCCATATTTTTCAATGTCCTTTTTCGACCCAAGACCCAACAACTTTTCAACCTCAACCTCAACCCACATGCCTTGTGCATCAAAACCATTTTGAAATTGTTGCGAATACCCTTTCAAATGGTGAAATTTAATTGCAGCATCTTTCAGAGTTCTCCCCCACACATGATGCACGCACATCGGTGCGTTCGCCGTAATCGGTCCGTCCAAAAATCTAAATCGCTTTTTAGACCCCTCGTTCTTCTTCACCATTTTGGGAAATAGACCAATTTCGTCCCAAAATTTTAATATATTATGTTCGTTTTCTACAAAATCAAAACCCTTACTCATATTGCAATTCTCCTTCCATAGATTTTACCATCCCAAATAGGTCATTGTAAATACCTTCGTGTCCACAAATAAACACCCTGTCTTTGTGGGAAATATCTTTTTCTCCCTTTATATTAGTAGCAATCACCCCAGATTTATTAGCTATGTAACATCCAGCAAATTCTGGAAAAGCATCCTTCGTAAGCGACACCACACCATCAAACTTACCTTCGGCAACCAAACAATAATTATAAGCAAACGAACCTTGCGACCCGAATACTTCAAACTCTTGTTTCAATTTTTCTTCTAAATCCTTAATTATTTTTTCTTGCCACTTACTTTCCTTGTAAACTGGTGCGTATATGATTTTTCTACCTAATTCTTTTCTCTCTTCAATTTTATTATCGTTTTTAAAAACGCCATCATCTTCGGTTGCCACATATAAATCATCTGCCGTCGGAACAAATACCGCCCCAAAATCTACTCTTCCATTCTGCATGTGGCTAACTACCACTGCATAATTGGGTTGACCATATATAAATCGTTGTGTCGAACTTATAGGATCGGCAATCCAAACAGATTCATGTTTTTCAAACTTGTCATTTTCCTCCTCGGAAAAGAAAAAGTGCTTTCCCTGCATTTTATCAACAATCGACTTCAAACCACGTTCAATCTTCAAATCGTATTCTGTTAAAAATTCTTTTTTAACCCCGATGTCCTCTACCTTGCCAGAAATCTCCGGCAACTTTCTACCTTGTTCTACCATGTATTCGACAATTTCATGGGCTTTTTCTTTGTTCATCACAATTCCTTCTCCTTTTATACTACCACCATATAGGTATACCTTTAACCCATGCATATATAATAAGCACTATCATAAAGGGAACAAAACCAACACCTGTAATGATGCCACCGGCTGTCATTATGGCAGTTGAATCTAACCCAGCACCAACAGCCACCAAAATAATTCCAACAATGCCGATTGCACCAAGCGGAAGAAAAACTAGCAGGGCAAATTTCTTTTCCTTCTTCCTATATCGCTGTTCACCCTCAATATCTTGGCGTCGTTGTCTCTCATATTGTTGCTCTCGAAAAATCTGGCGGTCGACTCGAGCATTTTCAATCTCTTCATCTGTAAATTTTATTTCTTTTACATCGCCGCTACTCATACTAATAATTCTCCAATACCTTCATCAAATCCATCACGTCGCCCGTAGTCACAATCCCAATCGGTCGACAAGTCGTCGTTCCATCTTTGGTAATGATAATACATGCCAATTTTCTATTTTGATTAAATAAAGTCAAAATCTCCTCTATTGACACACGATTATTCGCAATCGCAAAATGATTATTAGACGGAAAATTCTTCAAAAATTCCTCTGCCGTAGTAGTTGCAATGAACTCATCTATACTCTTACCACTCTCCAACACATACCCGCCCAAGACCTCTACAAATTTTCTCCACCTTATCACCCCAATTAAAGTATTTCCCTTGTAAATCGGCAGACTCGAGTGACGGACACGCGAAACTTCGACAATCAAATCTTTCAAAGTGATGTCGCTTCGTGCAATATCCACCGCCCCGCTTTTAATAGACTCAATCGCAAGTGGCGGAGTCGACACAAGACGTGCCACCTTTTCCAATAAATCAACAACTTCAATATGTGGTTCGGCAATTAAAGTGTCGCTCTTATTGTGAATAATGGCATTTCGCAACCTTGCCAAATCAATCAGTTCGTCCTCGTACACGCGAATCACGGTATTCAAACTCGAACACCGCCGAATCAAATCAGTAAACGTAATATTAGTTTTAAAATTATATTGCACCCGCAGCGCATGGTCAATTTGATTATATGCATTAACAAACCGTGTCGCATTTGTGCCATTTTGTGTAGTCATAAGGTTATATTAACATAAATCCATAACTCGAACAAGCACTATGCTAGTTTTTTCGCATCTCTCTGTCTTTTAACTAATTTGTATACTTCTGCCATAGGGATAATCGCACAACCTGCTCCAACGGCTATTAACCACTGAGACCACGACAACTGAGTAATGCCCAACATGTTCTGAAACGCTGACATAGGTATCACAATACTACCTATAATAAGAAGTGCGGAAAATAAAACCGACAAATTCAAGAAACGATTGTTAAACGCGTTTGCTTTGAATAATGATTCTTTGTTGTGATAGAGATTGTATGCATGCACGGCTTCGATAGTTCCAAGCACAACATAACTCATAGTTATTGCGTAAACTGCGTAATTCTCATCAAAATTCACAGGAATCATTACAAGTAAATAAACAAACAAAACAAGGATAACTTGGCAAGCTGCATATACAAGAATATTCATACCTGTCCGACCACGGAACAAACTACCACGCGATTCGGACGGCCTTTGCTTCATTATGCCGGGCGATGTGGGCAATGCACCCAAGGCAAGTGCAGGAAAAGTACTTGTGATAACATTTATCCACAGAATCAAAAGCGGATTGAAAAACGGCAAGTCAAACACAATCAAAATTCCAACAATAAGTATAACTTCGGCAAGGTGAAGGGCAAGTAAGTACACGAAAATCTTTTTTATGTTGTCGAATGTTCGGCGACCTTCTTCGACGGCATGAACAATAGTCGCAAAATTGTCGTCCGTCAAGATCACATCGGCAACACCCTTTGTAACATCTGTTCCCGTGATACCCATACCGATACCAATATCCGCCGCTTTGATTGACGCAGCGTCATTCACACCATCACCCGTCATAGCGACAACCTTGTTCTGTTTTTTATATGCATCAACTATTCTGACTTTATGTTCGGGATTTACCCTTGCGAAAACGCGATATATGTTGACTGACTCGGCAAATTGTTCGTCCGTCAATGCATCCAGTTCTGCACCCGTTATAACTTGGCTCTCATCGTCTGCCATACCAATTTGTTTTGCTATGGCGAATGCGGTATCACGATGGTCGCCCGTTATCATGACCGCTTGAATACCCGCCGCTTTACACGTTTTGATACTTTCGTATACTTCTTCACGCGGTGGGTCGATTTTTCCACTGAAACCTATCAATATCAAGTCTTGCTCACAATTCGGCGACAACTTGTCGCTCATCACTGGTTTAAATGCATATCCAAGAACTCGCAAAGCTTGTTTGGCAAATTGAGACGCGATTTTATTTACTTGTTTAATGTCGTCCGCAGTAATATCGCGCACCACTCCGTTGTCTAAGATTTTTGTACACCGCCCAAGCAAATTATCAAGAGCACCCTTTGTGTACATATGATTGGTACCATCTTTTCGCTTGTTAAGAGTAGACATCAACTTTCTTTCGCTATCAAATGGAATCTCACACTGTCTTTTCCATTTGGCATCGGCATATTCTTTACACAGATTAAACTTATGAGCAAAATGTATAAGAGCCGTTTCGGTCGGGTCGCCTATCGTAGTCAAAGAACCCTGCTCGTATCGGGTTTGGGTATCATTACACAGTAGCATACAACGTACCAATCGCTTGAAATTCTCGTCATCATTCAACTTATCCACCATGTCGACGTCGTATTTATCGATTTCATAGATACAGTCTTTGTCACTTGCGCCTGTTTTAATAAAAACATTTTGCACAGTCATTTTGTTAAGTGTTAAAGTTCCTGTTTTATCCGAACAAATAATCTCGGTACTTCCCAAGGTTTCAACAGCTGGCAGGTTTCTTATAATCGCTTTTCGTTTACTCATCCTCTGTACGCCCAGAGCCATTGTTATTGTCACACATGCGGGCAAGCCTTCAGGAATTGCACACACCGCGATAGCTATCGTAATCATTGCGGCCGCGATTGCTCTGTCGCCAAATGGTAAACTTGTATCTCCCTGTATCCAAAGACGCGATATGAAGATAAACACGGCAATCACACCAACTACCCAAGTAATCATTTTCGATGTTTTATGCAATCGCTTTGTGAGCGGAGTTTGCGGTTGTTCTTGCTTGTTAATGTGTTCGGCAATCAAACCAATTTGTGTATCCATACCAATAGCAACAACAATACCCTTACCGCGACCATACGTAACAATACCGCTCAAGAAAGCCATACATTTTTGGTCGCCAAGTGCCACATTTCCTGTCGTTTGTTCAATAGTGTCTATTGTTTTCTCGCTTGGAACACTCTCTCCCGTCAGAGACGCTTCTTCTATCATCAATGAAGCAACTTCTATTAAACGCAAATCAGCTGGAACAATATCCCCCGCTTCCAACAACACCACATCGCCGACCACCAATTCATAGGTCTTCACCCGAACGACTTCGCCGTCACGCATGACTTTGGCATATGGTTGTATGGCTTTTTTCAGAGCCGATACCGCTTTTTCTGCCTTCGATTCTTGTGTAAAACCAAGATAAGCGTTAATTAAAACAATAAAACCGATAAGTGCTGCATCAATTAACTTTTCTGCGTCCCATTGGATAATAGCCAAGGTAAGCGACAACGCCATCGCTAAGAGCAACACAATAATCAACACATTCTTGAATTGCCGAAAAAATCGCGTAATGGCATGAGCCTTCGCCTGTTCTTGTATAGAGTTCTTTCCATTTTTTTCAAGCCTTGCGGTCGCTTCGACACTCGACAACCCCGTCGCCGACGTTTTTGTGTGGACTTTTACTTCTTCTACTGTTTTTGTGTAGTACATGGTGATAGTATAACACATTCGCAACGCGAATAATGAAATAATTTTCATTAATGTTCAAGGTTCTCGAACAGAGTGAGAGGTTCTTATATCAAAAATTACTGATAGTACAAATAATATAAGCATAATTATTCTATAAATCGGGATTTTTATATTCGTGCAAAATGAATAACAAAAAGTGTTACACCTAAGGTGTACTCTAAAACTATTAAATCACCGACAAAGACGGAATTGTGCTCGACGATTCTGCTTTGTCCTAAATATGCCCTTATTCTACCATTTCCAACTACATATATTCTATGAGAAAGATTTCCAATAGTGCCGGTCCCCCCCCCCCCTAGTCCAAAGTCACTTAGGTTTGCTGTATCATTTACGATTACACCACTGTTTAGATTCGTTGCACTATGAAAAATGTATGTACCGTCACGAGGATCAGAATCATTATTGCACCCAACCAGAAATATTGTACTGAAAAGTAATATCACTGTGATGGAAATTAGTACTGTTTTTTTCATTTAATTTTCCCCTATTAAAAGTATATAGTAAAACAATTATTTGCGTCAATCATAATTTGATAGTGGTATTCTAAGGTTTCCCTGCACGCCACTTGCACCATTCTGTCCATTACTTGTAGTAACAGAAATCCATTCTACAATAAACATACTTTGTCTGACCACAAGTACATTTTGTGCCATTCCGCTTCCACCTGCACCTCCTTGACCACCATTAATGTTTATTGGGCGTAATAACGGTTGTATGAGAAAAGGATTTCCACCAAACGCATTTCCACCCGCTCCACCATTCGTTCCATGAAACAATGCCACTGGTGCATTCCAAGATGGCGAACCCCATCGCCCACGATATTCTACTCCGTCTCCACCACGACCGCCATCGCCACCACGTACACTTATCATACCTATCGCATTTTTAAATGATACAGACACGTCTCCTGATGTAACTATACCCATACCACCACGACCGCCATGATACCGCATATTGTTAAAATATCGTGTGCCAACAGCAAAGTTAGGCGCACCATTTGGTGCAGCCGTTGACGGCATTGAAACAAGTCCACCTAAACCGCCTTGACCGCCACGGACATCTAAATTCCCGCTACCTTCAACAATCAAGTTCCTGTTACCTATGTCAACCCCATTGCCAGCAATCCCAGCAAACACAGCTGAATTATTTAGATTATTAAAACTAACCCTTCGATTTGATGACACAGAAATTCTGCTGTGTGCCACGGTTATATTTTGTCCATCAAGACCAGTTCCCCCAACAATTTTGTTATCCCCAACCACGTTGATAGTCAAAGTATGTTCGTTAGAAATATTCGCCGCACAATACGTTATCCCATGCCGGCCAATAGGCGCAATGAACATCATATTTTTCAGAACAAAGTTAATGTCACGATTTCGTGGCTCTATCAATATATTCATTTCAAACATTCGTTCGTCACCAACAAAAACCGCTTTTTCGATATAGTATGGAATTGATACTTGCCCAATGTTTGTGTCTGTTTCAAGTGCTAGATTTTTGACCAAATTACCCTGCCCGCCGAAAAATCTTGGTGTTGGCAAATTATCAAGCATACTTTCACAAAACACCATCATGTCGGTTGCACTTCTGTTTGTGAATTCGTTGTGCGGACAAAATTCAAGAGAGAAAAATGTGTTCTCACGAGTAAACGAATCGAATTCGTAAATAAACTCGCCTGTGATTGTACTTCGAGCAATTATCAAGAAAACATCAATCGTACCGAACATTGTGTAACGATAATAACCACTTCTGTCTGCGTTGGTAAGTGTGAATTGTGTAGTTTGTTGCGACCGCTCCGCGAAACTCCGCACTTTCGATTCAGTATCAGTAATAGAAATTGAATTTCCCAAAGTAGTTGTATTTCCGACAGTCATAGCATTTGACCGCATAAGTGTATCACTCAACTTCAAACCAGTTGAAAACCATTCTATATTGACACCAACATTCATCTCAACAGTATGACTATGTTGAATTGTTCGCGTGCTTGATTCATTCCTTGCAAGTTGACTTGTTTGCGTTCTTGCATGAGAACTTGATTCTGAAATGCTCTCTGTCCTGATTTCTTCGGTAGTAAATGTCCACGTTGTTTGTGGTTGACCTTGGACAAACCGTCTTGTATATGACCATGTGATTGGCACATTTCTGACATAGCCCATGTGGAAATGCCAAAAGTCAAATATTCCATCTGTGAACGAATGTTTTAATTCGGGTTCCTGTTGCGGTGTGATTGTAAACCGCTCGGAAGCGGTGATGACAGGTATACCGCTGTCTCTTGCAAAAATTACTCCTGTGAAATACAGTGTCATCAACGTCGCACAAACCAATGCAACACAGCCCAAGATAATTGCTTTTAAATGTTTCATGTACCTACTCTAGCATATCTGAATTCAGATTGCAATACTTTATTTCATTTGCTCAAATTCTTTATTTCGCCTATACTAGGATGTAATGATTTCTTGGTCAACAGTAAAAGAAAGATGGCCGACATTTATATTGCTCGGCGTGGGGGCGATGATAGCTATTGTCGTCGTCGTGCTTATTGGTGTGAACCTGTATGAAGGGAATGATGGTTTGCTTGACCCAGCAGGTTTAGGCAGTCCTTATTTCATGACATTCGTGTTGATTGCGCCAATTGGGGCACTTATTATGCTTTTTGTTGGATTTTTTATGGTTGATGAAAAACATAAGACAGTCGAACAATTTTATTCAAACAGATGGATGTCCAAAAATGAGTTGAACAAGACATATATCACAACAATGTTGAGCGGATTAAAACATGTAAAAAAGACTGGAACACTTGTGCGCTTCGAGGCAACTGGGTCTGATGTCGCAATCAATATGGTGCCAAAGGATTATCATACCATTGTTCTTGGCACAACTGGTTCTGGTAAAACGCAGGGATATGTCCTGCCCTATGTATATACGCTCGGTCACTCTGGCGAGAAACCAAATATGGTCATCACCGACCCCAAGGGTGAAATTTATACACAAATGGCGGAGACACTTCGCCGAAATGGTTACGATGTTCAAGTGTTTAATTTGTCCGAGCCAACAAAATCAAGCCGATGGAACCCTTTTGAACGATCATGGGATTTTTTCACCCGTGCACACAATCTTGACAAAGAATTAAAAAAACATGTTGCAACCGACCCTACGAAGTTGAATTTACGGGTAATTTCGAATAACTATCCAAACGAGTGGTATGAATTTAATGGAGTCGCTTTCCCAAGTTTTGACATGGCGGACATGGAAAGAAAGACACTTAAGCAACGATTATTGTCCGAAGCCGAAGCCGACATCAAGGACATATGTGCCGTTATATGCCCCATCGAAAACGAACGAGACCCATCATGGGAACAAGGTGCTCGTGACATGATTCAAGGTACTGCCCTTGCAATGTTAGAAGATTCCTTGCGCCCAGAACTTGGCATGACGCGCGAGAAATTTAATTTCTATAACGTGTTTAAGATTTTGACTCTACGTGATTCCGATCCAAACAATTCTTTCGGGTCAATACGTAATTATTTCGAAGGTCGATCACGACTATCTCCCGCAGCCATGCTTGCACAAACTGTTGTTGCCAATTCTGAAAACACCATGAGAAATTTCTTTGGTGTTGTGACAAACAAGCTTTCTATGTTTGCCGACAAGGGTATTTGTTACATCACATCGGGGACAGAAATTTCGTTTAATAATTTTATACAAAAACCAACTGCATTTTTCCTTGTAATTCCCGACCAAATCAAGATTCGTCACCCACTTGCGATACTTTGTGTTGCGCAACTATATAAATCGCTTGTTGAACTTGCAAACTCGCTTGGCGGAACCTTAAAATGGCCGACCTACTTCATCCTTGATGAATTTGGTAATATGCCGAAATTGAATGACTTTGAAACGATAGTTACTGTCGCTCGTTCACGTAAGGTCTTTTTGACTCTTGTATTGCAAGATTATAAACAACTAGAGTCTGTATATGGCCAAGAAAAAGCTGTGACAATCCGAAATAACTGTAACACCCAAATTTTCATCGGGGTTAACGATATGGATACTCGAAAGTCCTTTTCTGACCTTATGGGTGAAATGTCTATTGAAGCAAAAAGTACTGGTATTTCCAAAACAACGGGTAAGGCCGCCGAACAAGACACAGACGCAGGGTCAAAATCTACGAACTATAATACTGTATCACGACCACTTCTTCCACCGAACGAGTTATTGGATTTGAAACCGGGGAACATCTATGTTTATTGTTTTGGCTACAACCCACTCAAAAGCAAAGTGACAATGTTCTATCAAGTTGTGAAAAATGGAGTGGTACGGCTCTACCCTGCGCCAGATGAATGGGTGGCAAGCAAATATTTCGACGAAGAGAACATCTACTATGATATTCGTCGCCGAAACGACATCGTCATAAAGGGTGCTCGTAAGAACGATGTGTTTGATTGGTAACTACTCCACTACTTTCAACGACTTTTCCATATCAACTTTATGGATTTTTGTCATTAGCAACATATTGGAAAGCAACAAAGACATAAATGTCAGTATCGCGGTAATCAGCCAAACATACCAACCAACAAAATCAACACCGCCAAATCGTAGATAATCAAAAATAAAGTCTATCAGTACATATCCCGCAGGCAATCCTATAATCACACCAATTATAGTAAGCAGGAAAATCTCTCGAAAAATGTAACCATATATCTCTGAATTTCTATATCCCAATACCTTTAATGTTGCAATTTCTCGTCGCCGTTCTTCTATATTAATGTTTGTGATATTATAGACAACCATTGCGTTCAGCATCACGGCAGCCAGAACAATAGTGGATGAAATGGGCCGAATCGTGCTTACCATATAAGGGTTCGTGTATTCGAGTGCAAAGCCAAGACTCATTCCACTAAAAACTAAGGCCGTTGACACAACTATAGAAAACACAGTCATTAAAAACCGTGCCCTGTAACGAAATATATTTCGAATAGATGACTTATACTTGAATGGCAACAAATTCCAAAATGGAGTAAATCGTTCAATCAAGATTTTTCCACCAAATTGTTTTGGTGCTTTTTGTCGTAACAATGCGGATGGGCGTTCGCAAACTGTGAATAAAATCGTCAATATAGTCACAAGAACCGAAAATAATACTGTAAGACATCCGACAATAATAGCAAACCATGGAAAAGTCGACGGAATTTCGGGCAACTGTAATAAATCAACTACCGCAGAAAACAAAAGCGGATAAATTAGAAGCTGCCCAATCATGATACCTATGATTACACCGGACAAGCATGCGGCGACTATAAACAAAGAATACTTCATTATTATAGATTTATTTGAATAGCCAAGAGTTTTTAAACAACCAATCTGTCCACGCTCTACCTCGACAAGTCGAGTGATTGTCATAAACACTACTAATGCTGTAACCAGAATAAAAAAGGTTGGGAAGATGTAGCTGATGCGCTGTATCCCATCTGCAAGAAATTTGTGATACCAAATATCCTCGTACCCTAGATCTAGCAAATACCTATTCGTTTCATGCAGACGCGGTGCTACCTGCCCAATGCCACCTACAATAGCGACTGTAATCGCTGTCATACACGAGATGATTAACAACCGCACCCAATTGTCACAAAACATACGGGCAATAACCTTTAGATAACTACACTTAAGAAACATAGTATTAATATATACAATCAAACTACCCTGATATATTCTTTTGTAGTTTCATCTTTTTGTACTTTTGCTTTGTTAGTATCTGCCAAAAATTTACATATCTGATAGACATCTATCCAAATTTCACCATTGCCATCTTCTTGGGATTCATCAAATATTATCTGCATGCCAAAATGCAAGTGTGCCTTTGTATCCATGTTGGCATTTTCTTTCGTTGAATAGCCAGTTCGACCGAGATATCCGATAACTTGACCTGCTTCTAACTTTTGACCCAATTCAAAAGATTTCGGATATGGATGATCTTTTCGTAAGTGTGCATAGTAATAATACCTTTGCGTGTCATCACTACGGATACCAACGCGCCAACCACCATAACGATTCCAACCGAGCTCTGTGATCGTGCCACCCTCCATCGCAATTATTGGTGTACCTACCCCGCCATACAAGTCATGTCCTAAATGTCTGCGCTTGAATCCATATGTGCGGCTGTTACCAAAATCATCATATCCCATATGCCAAAAACCCTTTGCAATTGGGTGAAAGCCTATGATGTCACCGCTTTTCGCGCAAATAATTCCGTCCAATATTGCATGATAGGATTCGACATAGTACTTGAAATATTTATTGTCTTTGTATTTGTCGATGAGCTCACGGTTTCCATTTTCTAGTTCTTTCATAAGATTTTTAAGATTTGCACTATCCTGTTTGACATTCCCAAAAGCATTCCCATTTTTCAAGGCGATATATGCAAGAAGTTCACAAGTTCCTATATCTGTAATTTCTTTTTCAAGCAATTTTTTGTGTGCCTTATTCGCACTTTTCAACATATCTTTTGACACGTTAAAATCAATCCACTTAATGAATTTTTTCGGCTCGCTTTCTTTGTTAAGACTTCTTACAACATCTCGTTCCTCCGAAGAAATTACATCACAGAACTCACTGTTACGGTCGTGTCCTATTTCATAGTTTTGTGGAACAAACCCAAAGGTCACAAGCAACATTGCAATCATAATCGCTAAACTCAAAAATTTAACCAATCTTCTCACGTTGTATTTTGTGTAAAAAACATGGAATTATTTCACTTTCATCCTGTTTCTCATAATGAAGAATAATGCAATACCTACAAGAACGACTGCAATACCACCAAATATAAATAAGACTGCAATAGTGCTCATCCCTTCTTCTATTTCAAAGCCTTGCGAGAATATTGTGTTGCCGCTGTGTGTACGTATAACAAAACGATAAATCCCAGTACCTGATACTTCTTGGGTCGCTGAACCCATAGCGGAAACACGCACATTATCAACAAGCGCAACACCATTTCTGTATATCGAGAACGTTGAATTCGGAAATAACCAAGCAATATTAGGGTCAACAAATACTATTCCATTTTGTGTGTTTGTACTTGTACCCCATGCTATATTGCTTCGGACAAGGTCATGTAAATCCAATAAAGAACGTATATCTACACTAAATGACTTTGTAAATGATGGTCGCGCTCCATCGTCAATTCGTACAGTAATCAAGTGGTACCCTTGGTGATTGTCTGAGTCAAGGCGTAAATTGCGAAGCTGCTCATCACAAAATTGGCGAATAATTTCCGCACCCCATGCACCCCCACGGCGAATAGACTCTATTGTCATAATATCGGTTGGCACAAACACGAAGCTTTCGGTCGGCACCATAGTAGGTATAGTTCGCATATCGACAATTTGTATCGAAAACCTGTGGTGCACAGTTATGCCTATTCTGTACCTAAATTGTACTTCAAAGATATATGTACCCGCCTGGTCAAACTGCCATGACGATGTATTATGTCGTTCGCTTGCTGAAAAGAATGGACCTAAAACTGGTGTCGCACCCTCTGAAATAATGGTTTGTACTTCGTGTTGTGCTTGGTCACCGTTTCTCCATACACGAATCTGGGTCACAAACATATCTGTATCGTTATAGATAGAATTTTCGAACTGCATTACACCCAAAGTTAAATATGAACTATCATTATTGATGTTATATACCATACCTCCTATAGCCTTCTCACCATTAATAGTCACAGGTGCACGTGACAAATTGTATATTGTAAATCTGTCCGATGTTCTGGTCTCGCCTGTAATCGCATTTATATCTTGGAATATACGACGGAAACCCGCTACATCACGCATTACAAATTCATAGGTTCCATAGTTTCGCCCATAAATTGTAATGTTTTCATCTGCTCTGAAGGTACCAACTCTTACACCCTCAAAGTAATAATCAATCATCACAACATTATTTGGATGGGCATTAAAATTTCTATCACCACCTGGTCTTGTGATTGAAACCGGTAATCCGCTTGTTGCTATATTAGTAAAGAGCGCATAAGTTCCAGCTGCCCCTCCTTCCCTTATGCTATTCGGAGCTGGTGTATTAGTCGGACCAGCAGGCAATCCTATACCAAATAAACCAATTTGATTAACAGCACTTGGCATTGGCGGGAATAGTCCATATATTGCAATAGATGTTACCGCAATATAAATCCGGGTACCAGTAATCACCGACTCGAGTGCAAAAATATTCGTGAATATCTGCCCACCAGGCGCTGTGCCAACTATAGGCAATGTGTTAATTGGTGCATCGCCTACTATAAAGCGTGGGTAATTTAAACTCAATTCTATATGCAAGTATTGACCCAATATATTTATTTGATCGACTGTCCCACGTACGAAGTAATGCGGAATCATCCTTTCTTCACCGCCCGTAGTTGTATATGGAAGTTGATTTGGGCTGGCAGCTAATTCTTCCTCACCACCTGGATAATCAAAGAACACTCTGTAACTTGTGTTGTCGATGTCTTCTATAATAAAGCGGAAAACACGACTCGCCCACACTTCGTTTTGAACTGTTACTGTATATATACCCACTTGTCCCATTATAAATCTTGTCTGACCACGGCGAGGGCTTTGCGTTTCTTCTCTCCAATCGTCAATTTCTGGGTCAAAAAACGAACGAGTAAATGTAATGTTCGACCCGAATATACTTTCAACAGATTCAAAATGTGCCTCTATCATACCATTGTGTGTGCTTTGGCTCGCCAGTGCGTTTTCTGGAATTAGGACCGGATCACCACTTAAGTTAGTAAACCGCATTTCTGGCATATTTGTGTAAAAACGGAAAGTTTGATCAAAATCTATCGTACCACTTGCCATTCTTGTCACTATTATTCGCCACGTCGATGACACAGAATCCGAAGGCGGTGTAATAGTATATCGCCAAACGTCACGCAATATCCATTCATGTGACCATATTTCTACCAACTCTCTTTCGACATTTAATGATGCCAAAGGATTCGAAATTTCGTCACCGTCGCGAAATATTCTAATCTCGTGTACTTGGTCCGTGTATTCAATTATAACACCCCGCGAATCACCAGTATGACGTATACCATTCACCACACTTGTATTCCCATGGAATCTTACATCTCTGTGATTACCGTGATAACCATTGTGTTCGATTCGGACTGTCCTGCCAAATAAGTCGGTCAAGACAATTAAAATTTCCCTATGCGATGCGTTTGCAATCGTCATCTGCCATCCTTGTGGAGTGTATCCGCCCGCAAAATTAAAAGTGTCAATAGGCACGAACACACCGCCAGATGCAATTTCAAAAATTTGAACAGATATAAGTTGGTTGTTATTCGGATTCAAAAACATAAGCGGCATGGATTGCCAATTTTCCACTCTTATAATCAATCCATTCGGCACTGCCATAGTCGAAGTCGCCGACAACACAGGCCGATGTGCTGGTGATGAATCAATTTGGAACACATTTACTGTCCAAACATTAAAGCCATTATTAATTGTTAAGGTAATTTGTCCAAGCCTTGAACCTAACAGCCATCTATTCAACTCATCATACAGATGGAACGGTCGTGCATCTGGCTCCGCATTTAACGATCCCTCGTTACCGAATATCGCACTGTCGCCAAGTCTTCTAAACATTTGTGTGGATGTTGATATTTCAAAAAACGAATTTTCGCGCCAAAACGCATTTACATTTGTAACGGTCACATTTGTACCAAAAATACTTGTGCCCACACGATGTATCAAATTATTATTAACATTTGATGCTGTTGTCATGCCAGTGATTTCTATATGATCGGTAAATGCACTGCCACGTAAATTAACAAAATACTCTGTGATATTGCCTGCCTCGTCTCGTTCAACTATTCGGAAAAATCTATTGTCATTTGATGCAAGCACTGGTCGAATAATTTGAGAAAATGGTAGCTGTTGCCCAACTGGCCTGTAATAATTATATGTGAAATTATATTCCCCTCGCATAGCCGCAAGTGTTGGATAAACTTCGAAAAATGAAATACTGTGTGCATCATGCAATGGATTACCGCCAGAAATATCTGGTCTTGTGAACATAAATTCGGAAGGTAACGAAAATATGAATTCACCAGCATCAACGCTTTGTGATATTTCATCATTTTGCCATAATCTGTCCAGAAATTTTATCGCATTCAAGTTGTGCTGCGGCGGAGTATTATCGATAGTTATAGTATAAGTGTCTGGCGCAATTATATTTCCAACCGAATTCAATGTCACGGCAAAAATATCGTTATTTGCAATATTCGGGAATGTGTAATCACGCATGATAGCCGTGCCAACGGCTCTTGTATTGATGTTATCTGTACCTAGTATAATTGTGGTGCCATTGCGTGTGACATTAGTGGTCGCAACATCCGCAAAGAATGAACGTGGATCTGTTGCCGTATATGAAAATGTCAACACATCTCCCGCTTCAAATTGTGTGGATGATAAAGAGATTCTCCGTCCGTTGCGAAAGAACATGCCATTTGCCCCCATGCCTGTGCGCTCGAACAAGATTTCACTTCGGTTTGGTGAGAAGTTTTGTTCACCCATGCCTAAATTTTGCCACCGCATACCTGCACTGCCGTCCGTGAACACAAGTCTATAAAAGCCTGCATCTGTGAGTGGTAAATCTGCATTAGTTGCATTTCTGTCGCTGAGTCTTTCGAAAGAGCCTAATTCACCAGTAGCTGAATGTTGCACTTCAAATGACAAACGCAGTGACTCGAACGGAAATGAAGTATGAGAAATTACACCACCTGTTGCATTACGTGTGCTGTGCGAAATTGACATTACATGGTCGCCCAAGTAGTGTTGTGTGCCGTCTGGTGCATACGCACTGCGGCCGTATTTTGTATTGAATTGCGGCAGATAAACATGTGCATTCATGTTGGTTTGAATTACAAGGTCACGCCCTACACGCATGTCGTGGTTATTCACCTTTTGAAAATCATCGTATGTAGCGACCTTGTCGCCGAAACGCACACGTATGTCACTCTCAAAGGTTCCAAGCGGTGCAATAATCGGATTTGGGTCGACGATGAAAAAGTAATTTCTCACTAAATCGGTCATATTACCACCAGGCATGGTAGACGGAATAAAGTGCCTTGTTATCATGTACATACCGGGCAAAGTACCGATTGGACCTTGGTTAACTGGGATAGCACGCATGCCATAACTGGTAATCCCGCTGCGTTGATACATAACTTGCCCCGCAAATGATGGAGTTTGCGAAAATGGATAGTTTGGGTTCGCGGCCCAAACACCCGGCATCCCATGAGTAGGATTTGGTGTATAATTAAATCTTTCAAATGTCTTTGGGAAGTATGTTAACTCTATCCTGTCTACTGTGAAATTATCTTGCAAGCCAGATGGATCAAAACTTCTTTGCAAGAAAGTAAAATTAATAAACTCTCTGTTGGAAATTCCACCCGGCCTCACGATACTTGCGGTAGGCGAAATTCCAGCACCACCGATAACTATGCTATCCGCAGTCTGACCTATGTTCATTCGAGACACAGAATCGGATAATACTACCCCACGACTCATGTCAGAATTTACAAAAATATAATATCTCGCCATGTTACCAAAGTGATCAAAACTTCTGTACGTAAAGAAATTCTCTTGACTCAATACTTCATGATGATTACCTGTTATTACATTTCCCGTTCTGCCAAATACTGTTACAAAATCGGCTTCGTTTACATTTGTTGTTCTCTCGACCAAACGCATGGGTATTGAGAGGCGTCCTGCGTTAATAATATTAGTAGTTGCAAGAAGGGCCGCTAAATCCTGACCATCACCTATATCGATAAGAGACAAGTCCCCTGCAATTACTTTGTATCGCCCAAAGCCTATTGTAACATTGGGAATAACCATGTTTATGTGATAATCCATATTAAGAGGCGGATTTTGGGCAAATGCGGCAGAAGTATTGTCAATTATAAGTACAAACCTGCTTACTATTCCTGCGTTGTCGATGATTGAAAACACATAGATACCAGAAACACTGAATCGTTGGTCTATGCGATATCCAATATGTACTCCAGCTTCAATAATTGGTACTACCCTGAAATTCAGTATTGATGAAGATGGGTTTATCCAATATGGCGACACAAGATGTTGGGACTGGACATCGCCGATTGCACTTGCTTGTACGAATGATAAATTTCTTTCTATATTAAACACTTCTACTTGTGCATTTGTAAAAGAAATACCACTTGGCTTAAGTCCCCAGTGCAACTCCACTCCAAAGAATTCGCTATCAGTACCTGCGCCCCATATAGCGAGATTATTTGGCGCATTTTGCGGGATTAATTGTGTACCCCCAGTATTTATTATATTGAAATCTTGTACTGGTGTGTTGTCCACAATCACTGTAAATGAAACCACCGCATTACGGTTTCGCCCGTAGAAGACTCGAAAAGTATAATTTCCTTCGTGATATTCGTTTGTTATATTGTTTCTGAACTGGTTCAAAAACAATGTCCAATCGGCAGGTGTAAAATTCGTCTTTTCAAAGCTTCTTGGGTTTGTGCCATTAAAATTGGTCACAGTAAGTTCTATACTTGGTCGCATCATGAACGGAGAAAAATCAGTGTTCATATCGAAAAATTCCATACCGTCCATAAACACCAGAAACGATCCACTGATTGGAATTCGCCCTCCAACAAAGTCATTAATATGATAAATATCTTGCATAATACCACTTACCATATGTGCGACACGAATATCCATCGTACTGACTATTCTGAAGTGAAAAACTTGACGACGAGTTACTGGTACAAAACCAACCTCTGCCCCAGCAAAGGTGTAATACAAAGTAACGATATATTCGCCCGCTATGTCGAATGGACGGTTTGGTATAAAATTCTGTGCCTGCCACCCACTGCCATTATTAAAAGACACAGTAGACATGTTTGGAACAAGAAGTCCATTACCAACAAACTGTACAGGTCCGGTATTGGTCGTAACAGGTCTATGTCCCAATGAAAGCCCCCATTGATTATTTACCTGGGTCTGCATATTGACTCTAAACGCATCTGCAAGTGCAGGCGTAGTAGCCACCGCCGCAGGAACCCACGACAAATGCGAAATATCAGCGTTTACACCACCAGACACACCAAACCAAGAAGTATTAAATGTGCTGTCATTTTCATCATATTTTTCAAAATATGCTTGGAAACCAAATACATTCAAGTTAAAGTTGGATTGGTCAAAATTAAGCACCGGAATTAAAACACCGTTAAACATAAAAATCATGCGACTTCGCACATTGTATGTCCCCAACATGTCAAATGTAATTGTCCTGACGTTGGTTGCCCATGTTGTGCTGTATAGTCCCGGAGTTGGGATTCCTCTACCGTCACGTGATTCGACTATTGTTTCAAACCTATGGGTATTGTCTACTATGAATGGTACGTTTGGTGTGCCCAGCCTGTAATTCCAAACATCACTTACTCCACGACGCACTGCCCCTCCCTGCAGGTTTGGCTGCGATGCATAATTCGACGAATGGACTATATAAAAACCGAATTGAAACAAGAAACTTCGCGGTGATGGAAAGTCCCATGTTGTTACACGGAAACTGAAGCGATACCATCCTTCTGCTCTAAACATGCCAATCACCGAGTAGGCATTATTATGGAAAAGTGTCTCATTTCCAAGTTGTGCCTGTGCTCGTGCATGGTTCCGGAGTTGAGTATTATTCATCGCAGGCTGGGAAGAAAAACCGCCCCATGGCGTTTGAACAGTAGTCGCTGAATCAGGTGCACGAAAGTCAAACCATGACTCGCCTGCAACAAAGTTCGTCATATTCAAAAGTTCCAACATGACAAAATTATTATGCGTCGTTGTCGGATGATTATTGTCCACCATTATCATGCCGAAATTATGCGTAACTATTTCCTCGCGGCCTGCGTCTATGTAATGCGTTATATCATCTGAGCCTGTTACTGTCCTTTGTAATGGAAGTGCATTAAATTGAATTGCCTCCATTTGCTCTTGCGAAAATACAGTCCGAACCGGTGTCGCATTCGCCGCAGGAGAAAGTGGTGGATTCATGTCAGTAATATCTGTGCCAGCTGCATTAAAATATCTGCCTTGCAAGGCAAATTGTTGGGTTAACCCTGTTGCCGAATTTGTTCCTATATCTATACGACCAATCTCGCCGCTTTCCCAAGCAGGCGGCCTGAACGTATGCGCTGTGTTCCTGTATGCTGCTTCGACAGCATCCATGCCACGCTGTACTTGGGGCAGTATTAAAAAACATGATACCATGAATACTATTGCAAAAATTCCAATCGCAATTTTCTTCATTTGTTTGGCATGTCCCCCAACGCTAGTTTGTACTATTACATTATATAATATAGGTGTATACTATGCAAATGATTTCACTTGATAATGTATCTTATATATATCGCGGACAGAAGGTCTATCCTATAGAAAATTTTTCCCTTGAAATTAAAAAAGGTGAATTTGTCGTCCTAAAGGGTACGAACGGTTCGGGCAAGTCTACCCTTGCCAAATTAATCGCGGGAGTGATCAAACCACGAAAAGGTTTGATCACAATTAACGACATTAACACAAAATCGCGAAAAGATTTTCTTGATTTAAGAAAAGAAGTTTCTATTATCTTCCAACACCCAGAACACAATCTATTGTTCGACAAGGTGTACGACGATTTAGCATTTGGACTTACAAACATTAAAATCCCGAAAGACCAGCACAAAGAGATTATCACAAGCGCCCTTAAAAAAGTCGGAATGAGCGGTTATGAACAACATTCGACCTATGATTTGAGTGGCGGACAAAAGCAACGAATAGCCATCGCAGGAATTTTGGCGATGGGCTGTCCGATTATTGTGGCGGACGAGCCAACGTCGATGCTTGACACACAGGGTAAGGAAGAAATATATAACTTACTCTGGGAATTGAATAAACAAGGTCACACCATAATATTGTCGACGAACATACAGTCCGAAACAAGAACATCTCCTCCTCAGTGTCTTAACTTTGCGAGGGACACGCCATCTGATACTAACGATAATTCCTGTTATACAAAAAAAGGGCGAGTAATATCTCTCTAGCCTTTTTTTGCGTGCATGGCAATCGCCGCTTTCAATTCTGTATCGTCTACATTCTTGATTGGGTACATACCATGCTCGTTCATGTATTCGAACACTTCAAACTGATGTTTAGTAGTACGACCAGAAACAGTTGTAACCATGTCGCGCATTTTCTGGCAATTTGAATGAGTGACCGCCAGACCGCACTGCGTCATCAAATCACGCAAGTGTGCCAAGATGTCTTGTAACATAAGTTTATCGTTCAATGCTCTCATAAAAATCCCCCCTTTTTACGCCTGTGTCGGCAATTTGATGCCAACATGACTTTTCAAATATTCAACCACTTCGACGTGGTTTTTCTCGCTTGTTTCAATGATTTTTTTCAATAGTGTTGTAATCTTTTTATCTGTAACCATGTCGGTATAGTGCAACGCAACCGCCTGCAACAGTTCTTCTTGTAACAAAATTTCGTTCAAGTTTTGCAAATTCTTCACCGCAATCATATAAAATCCCCCTTTAACCTAGGAGGATTATAGACATGGTTCTTGATTCTAATACTCAAAACTACATTGATTCTACAATATCAATCGCAAGTGTATCCAACACAAACTCCATGGTTTTTTTCACAAGTACACATATACCAATATATAAGTTTTTCAAATTCGCGTCTTTTTCTTTTAATATGTTTGTATTACCATAGAACGAATTAAATTCACTTGCAAGATTGTATACCGCTTCCACAATGCCGTTGAGAGTATAGTTTTGAGCAGCGGTTGTATATGCATCGGAGATTTTCAAGACACTTGATAAAATATTTCTTATATTTCGCTTCGCTTCGCTTGCTGGATTCTTCACTTCGCTCAGAATGGCAGAAACATCTTTGTACTCTCCCCCAACTTTTGATAAGAGTGAATTAATTCGAGCGATTGTGTATAACAAATATGGACCTGTTTTTCCGTTAAAGTCGGTAAATTTTTCTATGTCGAAAATGTAGCCACTTTTCACATTGCCCACAAGGTCAGCAAATTTCAGCGCGGATAATCCGATACGTTCGGCGGTTTCATCGTCCGCATTTCGCCCGCTTTCAACAAGTCGCTTTTTCGCACCATCAACAACCAAGCCAATCACATCTTCCAACCGAATTGTGCCACCGTCGCGAGTACGAAACGACTTGCCGTCTTTGCCACTGATTGTGCCAAGCCCGATGTGGGTGAACTTTGTATTTTCGGGTACTATGTTTCCCTTTTTAACTACTCTAAAAATTTGTTCAAAGTGTAAATTCTGACGGAAGTCCGTCACATATATGTATTCGTCTGGGTTGAAATCTTTTTGCCTGTAATATATGGTCGCCACATCACTTGTCGCATACAAGTCACCGCCATTGCCCTTTTTTAAAATTACAGGTGGCATAGGCTTGTTTTCATTTTCATTTTTTACATCTATCAACAAACAGTCTTTGTCAATGTAAGTATGTGGCTCTAAAATTTTCAAGACCATATCGACAAAAGGTTGTGCGTGACTTTCACCATTGTACAAATCAAAAGTACAGTTCAATCGTTCGTAATTTTCACGAATTCGTTCGACAGATACCGCTCTGATTTTTTTCCATAGACCTATATATGGCTCTTTAAGTTGTTGCAACTGACGAGTATATTCTTGTGCCTTTTTCATGAATTCTGGGTCGGTATCTTTCCGTTTGCTTGCACGCGGGTAATACTCGTTTAATACTTCAATAGTTATGTCTTTAGTCTTTTGTAATTCAAGTTCGGCAATTACAAGCCCAATCTGTAGCCCCCAATCACCCAAGTACGTATCGGCAACAGTCTTATGCCCAAATGATCCAAAGACACGTTTCAATGCTTCACCAACAATGGGCGGTCGAAGATGTCCAATATGTAATTCCTTTGCTACATTAGCACCGCCATAATCAAAGAAAACTGTTCGCTTCTTTTGTTTGGCAAGTGGGATTTTTCCATTCGTCAAAATTTCCCCCGCCAATTTTTCAAGAGCCATGTCACTAACTTGGAAGTTTAAAAACGCAGGTTTGGAAACTTCGCATATTGCGACTTTGCTTTTGAAATTTTTTGCTATCTCACTTGCAACATCAAGCGGATTTTTTTTAATACTTTTTGCAATTTGAAAAGAAGCATTACATTGGTAGTCAACGTTATCCAAATTCGACACAGAAATCTGTGCAGGAGTAACGTCAAATTTTAACTTTACAAAAGCATTAACTAAATCTTTTTCAATTTGTTCACGAATTGTCATAATTCTCCCCTACAGCAATGACCCCAAAATTCCACCAACAATAGCCCCTACAATACCAGCAAGAAAACTGCCAAATATTATCAAGAACGCCATACCTTTACCAAGTGCCTTGTTTTGTTTGCGCGTCGCACGTTCTTCTTCGTATAATCTGCCCTTTGGCAAAATCGAGATACATATCACCGTTTCATCGGTATATTTGATGTCAATCAAATCGGCTGCTGCCAGAAACTTCACGATTTGCAAAATACCTTCGTTATCCATCTTTCGCGGCAACATTCCCTTTGCCAATTCGGTGAATTCAATAATTTTATACGACTCGTCTTCACCGCATATTTCAATCAAAGACTCTAACAATCGGTACGAGCGTTTGTCCAATAACATTGCCATCATGCGAGTAGTATACCCCATTTTTTTCTAAACAGCAAATTGAGAATTGTATAAATCTGCATAGAATCCTTTGTTTTCGAGCAACTTGGCATGTGTGCCACTTTCGACAATGTCACCATGATTCATAACAAGGATAATGTCCGCGTTTTTAATTGTAGAAAGTCTGTGTGCTATCACAAAACTTGTGCGGTCTTTTGTCAACTTATCCATCGCTTCTTGAATTAACATCTCTGTCCGCGTATCAACCGAACTTGTTGCTTCGTCCAATATCAATAATGGTGCGTCCTTTATCATGGCACGTGCGATTGTAAGTAACTGCTTCTGCCCCGCCGAAACGTTGGCACTTTCATTCAATACTGTGTCATAACCTTGCGGCAATGTTTTGATGAAATGATTAATCCCAGTAGCTGTTGTTGCCTTGTCCAATATTTCCTGTTCGTCGCCTTCGATTTTCATGTTATATAAAAGGTTTTGACGCACAGTGCCTTCAAACAACCAAGTGTCTTGCAAGACCATACCGAATAAATCGGCGACTTCACCCCGTTTAAGGTCGTTAATACAAACTCCGTCAATTCTTATATCACCCGAATTTGCCTTATAAAATTTCATAAGCAAATTCACAAGAGTGGTCTTACCAGCACCCGTAGGCCCAACAATGGCGACCTTTGACCCTTTTGGAATGTCGGCAGAAAAGTCCTTAATCACAAGTTTATCGTCACTGTACCCGAATTTTACGTTTTGAAACTTCACCGCGCCACAACCAATTTTTTTATCAACTAGACCATGACCCAAATGCTCTTCGTTTTCCATTTCTTGTTCGTCGATGAATTCAAAGACACGAGAACTCGCGGCTGCGGCACTTTGCAAGTTTTGCGATGCTTGTGCAATATCGGCAAGTGGCCAAGTAAACATACGCACATACAACATAAAGGCAACTATTACGCCAAAACCAATCGTACCATTGAACGCAAGTACCCCACCCACAATACACACGGCAATAAATCCAAGCTGTCCAACGAAACCCATAATTGGCATCATAAGTCCGCTGTAAAATTGACTCTTCCATGTGCTTATATACAATTTATTGTTGTATTCGTCGAATTTTTCGCCAACTTGACGACGAGCATTGCTGACCTTCATGACCGTGTGCCCGCCGTAATATTCTTCGATGTGTGAGTTCACATCGCCAAGTTCTTTTTGCTGTGCCACGAAAAACTTTTGACTCTTGACCATGATAAGAGCCATAAATATGAAGCCTATGAAAGTCGCTACGATAGCCACAATCGCAAGAAGCCATTGGGTGATAAACATGAATACTATCGTTCCCACTAACATAGTGACCGATGCAATGATAGTAGAAAATCCATAATCAAGTGCTGTTGCTAATGTCGTCGCATCATTAGTAACACGCGACAAGATGTCACCGATAGGCTGTTTATCATGATAGGCAAGTGGCAAATTGTTTATTTTTTTGGATAGCTTTGTACGTATTCGTTTTGCAACGACTTGGGCAACCGAAGCCATGATAAATTCGTTCAAATACGCAAGCACAAACATAACGGCATAAATGATAATCAAGATTAACCCCATTCGGACAACTCCGTCATGGTTCCCAATAAATCCGACACTTGGGTTGAATATATAATCGTCCACCATTTGTCCAAGCAAATCGGCGCCGTACAACCGCAAAAGTGCTGCAACCGATGCAAACAAGATGGCAACAATAATTAGTCCAAGCCATGGGCGACAGTATTTTATAAGTTTTTTCAAACCGCCCTTGGGAGGTTTTTTTGTTTCGTCTTCTTTTTTTTCTTCTATTGTAGCAGTAGATTCTTCGCCCAAAATAGATGGCGCGTCCCCTACTAAATCAAAATTACTTTGTGTAGTTGTCTTGATTTCTTCTTCAAAATCCATCATTTACCCCCTTCTAATTCTTCTTTAGACAACTGTGACAAGGCTGTTTCTCTGTACACTTCGCAAGAATTCATCAACTGGTCATGTGTACCCGTTCCAACAACCTTCCCTTTGTCCAAAACGTATATCATGTCCGCGTCTTTGATAGTTCCAATTCGTTGTGCCACGATAAGAACACTTGCCCCAGTTTTCGTGGTCTCCTTTTTCAATGCGTCACGCAGTTTTTTGTCTGTGCGATAATCAAGAGCCGAAAAGGTGTCATCAAAAATATATATTTTTGGCTTCCGAGCAACAACACGGGCAATTGCAAGTCGTTGTTTTTGTCCTCCACTTAAGTTCTTTCCGCTTTGTGAAACTTCGGAGTCAAGTCCCTTTTCAAGTTTAGACACAAACTCCCAAGCCTGTGCCGTTTTAAGTGCGGATTTTATATCATCGTCATTTAATTCCTGACCGCTTACTTTGCCAAATGCTATGTTACTTCGGATAGTGCCATTAAATATGGTCGCAGTTTGCGGAATGTATCCCACAATATCACTCAAACTCTCAAGTGTTATGTCACGAACACAATTTTCCCCTATTAAAATTTTTCCATCGGTCGCGTCATAAATTCGTGGTAGTAAATTTACAAGTGTACTTTTTCCGCTTCCTGTACCGCCGATAAATGCCACCGTTTTCCCTTGTGGGATTGTGATGTTTATATCGGACAAGACACTCTCTTCCGCGCCGGGGTATTTGAAAGCAACGTTGTCGAATTTAATGTCAAAACTAGAAGAAAGTGACTCTCTTGGCGAATCGCTACTACCACTTACAACAGACGGCTTTGTATTCATGACTTCCATAATTCGCTTGCCCGATACCAGACTTCGTGGCAACATCACAAGAACCATTATCATCATCATAAACGCAAAAATTATTTGCATAGAATATTGATTAAACACCATTACTTCGTTCAAGAACTCTGGTCCTTCGGCACCACTACTCATCAATGCACTGCCCACCCACCAAATGGCAAGACCAACACCACTGAGCAATAAACTCATAAACGGCCAAAAAAGCCCCATAAACCGATTAACAAACAAGTTATTTTTAGCAAGATTAGTGTTTGCACAGTCAAACTTTTGTTCTTCAAAGTCACTTGCATTATATGCACGAACAACACGCAAGCCCGTCAGATTTTCACGCGATACTTGGTTTAGTTTGTCGGTCAACCCCTGAATTTTATTAAACTTCGGCAAAACAAGAATGATCAAGATTATAAGCAAGGAAGCCAAAACTGCCACCGATATAAAAGTCACAAGCGACAACTCCCAACTTCTGCCCAATATTTCCAAAATCGCCCACACAGCCAAAATCGGCGCACGTACTAATACCTGTACCGCCATCACGGTGAACATTTGTACTTGGGTAACGTCGTTTGTCGAACGCGTAATTAAACTTGCAACCGAAAACTTTTTCATCTCTGCCGTGGAAAAATCACCGACCTTTTCAAATACACCTTTTCGTATTCGTGCGCCCAGACTGCTTGCGACTACCGCACCTATCCACGCCACAATAATTGCGGTAACCATAGACCCAAGCGAAAACAGCAACATCCAAAGACCCTGCATCCATACATCGCCGATTGTGCCTGGTATAGTCCCAGTCACAAGGCCGGTCAATTCGCCCAGATATTCAGGCACAGTCAAATCAAACCAAACGCCCAGCACAATAAAGACGAAGGCAATCGCCAACAGAATCCAGTCACGCTTGGAAAACATAGTAAAAAGTTTAAACATAACTACTTATACTACTATAATATACTTTTTGGGTCAAGGAACTATTTTTCTTTATTTATGTATTCCATCATTAATCCAACAACGGCAATTATTTGTGTATGTTCTTTTGTTGGAAAAAGATGTCTTGCAATCACCATCGGCAAGGCAATAATCGCTGATAACGCACCTGATGACGCACCGATGACTGCTGAAATACTGCCCGCATTTTGTGTTTCCTTTCCCGCGAAAATAATAAGTACCACTGTAGAACCAATTATTACACTCAACATCATAAACACAACTATTCCAAAAAACCATTTTTTAAGAGCTAGATTGACTTCCTGAGTTTTTCTAAAGTGATTCAAAAATTCTTGTATAGACCTTAAATTGTTAATATCGGACCTATCTTTTATTGACAAGTTTGGTTCTCTTAATTCTCTGTATCTTTCAATAGAACCTCTAATTTCCTCTGGTGTCTTCAAATCTTAATAGCCCTCCAAGTACTCGCTGTACCGTATCTTTGCGGCAGTTATTGAAACAAAGAATTTATCCGCAATTGCATTTACAATATAAGGCACACTGTCATTTTCTCTTTGCTTAACGAAAGGTTCAATCAAATGGCGTGGCATCAACAATTGAGTAGCAAGGATATTTGCATCACGCTCTTTTTTTCTATCCTCTTCTTGCAATTTTGTTTTGTCCTTTAATTCTCTGCGAGCATACAACTCACCATCGTCTTTATATTCCAAAAAAAAATGAGCCAATTCATGTGCGACGGTAAAAACTTGTCTTTCTACTTTGTCCGACTTGTTCACAACAATTACCCTAGGATATGTGTTACCATTAATAAGAAGTGGTTTTTTCTCGTCAACAACCAGCCTTCCCGAGCAATCGTCTAATTCTTGTTCAAATATCTTAAATCCATAAAAACTTGCAAGTTCCTCTATATCAATTGGTGGCGAAGTTAATCCAGCATTGGTTAAAATATCCTTTGCCTTGTCTTGTAATTCCTTTTTGTTCATCGTTTGAATACCCCCATAAGATAAATACTCTTAACTATCTTATGCTCCCCCAAGTATTTGATGTCAATATAGCATAACGAAGTTTATACAGTCAACAAGATAATTATAAACCCAGTTCATAACACTGATACAAACTTGTGCCATATTAAGCCACAATATTCAGCCTAATTACTCGTACTATATCACCCCCACCCAATTCAAGAGAGCGGTTTGCAGTAAGAGTTATCGTAACTTCACCTGCTAAAGTAGGTATTATCACAAAATTCGGAAAAAATTGAAATTCCACATCGCCGTCACCAGAAATTTCCCATGACGTTAACGCGTTCACAGTACCTATGTTAATTGCGCCGGTTATCTCTGTACCCAAAATTACTTCATGAAAAATCGTAGCATCGTTAAACGGGTAATTCAAGGTAAACTGCAAAGTCCGATCATTTCCACTTGGTAGCCCATCTGGTGTCGGTTGATCTACTGTGCTTGACCCGCCACCTTGGTTTTGCCCAAATTGACTCCCACCAGTTCCACCACCACCCGCACTTCCACCACTAGTCCCACCCCTATCGTTAGTATTGGCATTTGCAGTAACTGTCGGTACGATAATAATCGTCAATGCACCAATTATACAGGCAAATAAAACAACTAATCCCTTGAAACTTTTGAAAGAAAATCCAGCGCGCTTTTTGCCATCTTTTGTCGAATTATTCATGTAAAGAATTTAACACAACACCATTGATTATGCAAGTACTTTTGTGTCAATAATTCTTATAGTAAAATGATTAAACTTGTACTTTACTCTACACTTTGTGTCGTTCTGATTTTTTATCATTTTGAAACACTTGGAAATCCAAGGTTAGAAGTTTTGGGTGAAGGTGTTATTTCTATATATTCCCGTGAAGTTGTGACAAGCCCGCTTATTACAAGTGTCACCAATATCGGCTTTGGGTTTATTTACACGACCTGTGCAACCAATGCAAATGAATTGCGCGCGAAATTCAATGTAATAGACGGCGAGAGCATTGCGCTGACCCACTCGGCTTGTCCGCACGAGATTTTGCGCCAACTTGGACATACGATGGTTTCATACCAAAGGGGCGGCGGATTGTTTACAATATATGCGTATAGTTCACGTGGCAGAGATTTCATACGACAAGACGGCAACAGAATCAACATGCAAATCGCGGTCAGAGATGGGCGGGTTACTGTTGGCTGGCCGGTGATTTTGGGCAGTTATTGAGAAATTTCGTTCGCTTCCCTTTCATTATCAGCGATTATTTTTTCGTATACTTTCGTCATATCTTCGCGAGTAGCCAGTTCAAATTCTTTTGTTTCTTGTTCAATTGTCTTTATTAATTCTTCTAGTTCAGCAATTTTCGCATCAAGCTTTTCGTTCCTTGGTTTTCCTTGTTCTTTCTTTTTGTAAATTTCTTCCACCCTTTCACGCGTTCCAGTGCTAACACAGAAATTCGGCTCTATCCCATGTTTTTCTAATTTTTGTTCAAACATTTGCTTCATTTCTGTACTGTATTTTTGGTTTTTGTTCGCATAAGCAAAATCACTTACTATTTCGTCTCGCAGAGCATTGTAACTACTACCTATTTTCTTTTGCTCTTCGGTCGGTTCGTCACCGTAACCAATATATCCATTAATTTTACCAAAATTTCGGCTCACTTTTTCTGCGCCTTCAAAAAGTTCCGGTTTCTCTTTTTTAATTTGTTCAATCATGTCTATCCATTGTTCGGCTTTCTCATAACTTGTGTATATCATGAAATTATCATTCCGATTATTAGTTGTTGTATAGAATTTGAGATACGGCATTCTCCCCCCAACTTTCACAGACTTGGCGATAAATTCATTTATGAAATCCAAAACTTTGTCCGATTTGAAATTCATATATAAACGGCAATCAATTTTGTCACGACCACCGCCTATGTGACCATTATGAAAGATATGGATAAAATCTGACGCGCCATTTTTGAATGCATTCATATCTCTATTACTCTGTGGGTCTAGTGGTCGTATGCGGGAATCAATTCCAAAATCTTTATAATCCTTTACGAAAAAATCATACGCGGATGCCGAACGACTTTTCATACTTTCAACAGACAAATCTGGATTTTCCATCACTTTAGCAAAAATCTCTTTACTTTCTTGTGTTAGTTCTGGATGATCATAGATTCCCTTGATTTGTTCATACCAAAATTTATAAAGTCTTCGACAAAATTTTTCCAAATCATCATTGTTGACATTCCCATCGTTGTGCGCGTTGTTCGTATAATTGTCGTAAAATCCGCGTTGCACGGCATCTTTCAAAATCTCTTCTATATTTGGTGCTTGCACACTGTACTTTCCAAATTTTAATACTTCTTCCATACATTCATTATACAACATATTACTGATTTTATCAAGTAACCACCCCGAGAACATCTTCCCAATCTCTGCTTATTATAAAACTCTTATGTTCTCTTTTAAAAATGTCAAGAAGCCCACTTGATTTGAATGAATAATATTCTTCACCCGTCCCAAAGATAAGATGGTCCAAAACCCCGATAGTAAGTGGCGAAAACAAATTCACCATAGACCGCGTGAGCAAAACATCCGCGTCCGACGGAGTGACAACATCACCGACATGGTTGTGGGCAATGACGATTGCCGCGGCTTTTACACGCAAAACTGCATCGGCTATTTCACGCAAGTCCAAATCGACACGATGGATATTGCCGCCAAATTGTTCATGCAGAATAATTTTACCCGCTTTATCAAGGCATATTAAAATAAATTCTTCTTCGGAATAGGTCTGCATAATCGGCATCAGATAATTCACCGCATCGCCAGTATTATTAATCTTCTCTGCGCGTTGTTTTCGCTTGGTCGCATATGTCACAAATTGGCGAAGAAACGACAGGAATACCGCAGTGTTTTCGCCTACTCCCCCGATTTCTTGTAGTTTATCCGGATGGGCTTCGATAACTCCATTAAGTGACCCGAACTTGTTTATCAACCGATGTGCCGCGGGATTTGTATCAATTCGTGGGATAGATAATCCCAAAGCATACTCCAAAACCTGGGTTTCATTAAACGTTTCCAACCCATGTTCTACAAAAAGGTCACGCAGCTTGCGTCGCCGTCCGTGATGTATTTGGTCGTCCGTTTTTGTGTCTTTTATTTTTGCCATTATCTTCTGAATATTACTTGTCCCGGTCTACCCCATCCAAGTTCTCGTAGTGCGAATTCCAAAATAAAATCTTCGCACAAAATACCATCCTGCACCATAAGTTCAAGGTCGCGAATGGCCGCCTCGATTTGTCTGTCCAACCTTGCGTTTTCTGCTTCTAAATTTCTGATCTGAGCATTATTACTAAGCGAAAAACCAATCTGAAAAATTAACACAGTCACCAATACAAACAGAAAACTGACCGCCCCGATGACAATATATTTTACTTTTTTCGGCAGTGTTTCTTTAGTATCATCCATGCTTCATTGTAACATAAACGACAATTTTGACAAACAGAAACTTACATTGACAATGCCACTTTTCCATAGTATAATAGAGCCGAGATTATGGGGAAAAAATCGCATATCCACCAAGAACACTCTTTGGCAACAGAGGGTCGCCACATAAAAGAAAAAACTCGTGGAAAGCGAGTGGCGTCGATTTTGTCGACCACATTTTTCGTGAAAGCGATTGTGATTTCATTATGCCTTATTTCTTTTACTATTGTTTTCTTTTACTCCGAAGTCCGAGGCAGCAGCATGATGGCAAGACTGAATGCTAACTATTTTGCAATAAACGCAACAGGAGGCGGTAACAACACCGAGAATGTGCTGGTTAATCGTTTCCGTACACCCGGGAGAGGTGAGATTTTCGTTACAAGGCATTATTGGCCATACGGCGTGCATAATAGACCGGAAAACCCATTTGATTTTTTCATTAAGAGGTTAATTGGGGTCGCCGGCGATACCATCTACTTTGACCAAGTCCCTCTTACAAGCGAGCACCCAAATTTCGGGGTATCTGGTCTTCCGCAAACTCGTTACGTAGTGGAACTTAATGGTGTACCGATTAACGAGTATTACCTCGACCCTCGATGGGGACAAAATTTGAGCTTTACCAGAACGTGGAACATCTTACAAAATCCGCCACCTGCAAGCGACACCGCAATATGGACACGTACTTCACCTTATTGGGGTCACCACATCCAGCCTGTAATGTATTTTTTCCCAGGGACAACAACACTTATGAAAACACGAAACGAGATCGTGATACCGAATGGTTATATGTTTTTCTTGGGCGATAACCGTGGTGGATACGGCACAGCACTTGAATCACGTTTCAGAAGTATCGACTCGGCACATTTTGGGCCACAACCAACAAGCCGAATCGTCGGCACAGTAGTCGACGTCACATATGACAATACACCACTACCCCGTTATATATGGGATTTGTTTGTATGGGCAATAACATTCCAATGGGCAAGAAGTTAATATGAAAGAAAAAGCATACGCACTACTTCACGATTTGAACATTGAATATATAAAGCACGAACACGCGCCTGCGTTTACATGCGCAGATTCAAACGTTTGCTTGGGTAAAGATTTTGATGGATTGGACGCGAAGAGTCTTTTTATCCGCAACAAAAATAAGAGTCAATTTTATTTGGTCATCGTGCCAATTCACAAGCAAGTTGATTTGAAAAAGTTACAAGAGATTTTACAAGAAACAAGATTGTCATTTAGTAGTGATGACGATTTAATGGATAAATTACAAACTTGTCGTGGGTCGGTTTCGTTACTTAATCTTGCGGATGTCGATCCTTCAAATGTAATTGTACTGATAGACGATGATTTTTCGACAGCAAACAAAACCGCATTCCATCCAAATGACAACACAGAAACGCTTGTTTTTAATGCAAGCGAAATTTCAAAAATACTTAACCATGTAAAAGTCGAATGGCGGAAAATAAAGTTTTGAAAAATTCGGTGTTGACAAAATATGAATTAGAGTATATATTATAGTTGAGATGAAAACAAACAAGGAATTTATGGTTTTAAATACTCGGCGGGCAAGCAGACTTCGGCGTAATTGTTCGTAGTTTTTTGCTTGTCGTTTCAAATTTAATGAGATGAAAGAAACAAAAAGTCTGCCAACAGTTACGGCGGACTTTTTTATACGTCGTTTTCATCTCGAAAAGATCTAAAAAGGAGTAAATTATGGGTTCAAAGGAATTTAAAAAATTATCAACAATCGATTTTAATTCACCAGAATTTTCACAAACAAACAAACATTTATTGAGTACCTTTCTTTTGCACGGCGAAACACAAATAAACAAGACATTATTCAAAGGAATTGACAAAACGGGTCTTATCAATCTTGCCGAATATATCACACCGGACAAACAGTCATTGCAAGATATGATTATTCAAACAGTTCTTGGGGGAACTGACAAAGTGCCTATGAAAGCGATTGCATTTTTCCTGCCTGCGATACAACTTGCAAAAGAATTACTTGCAACCGTTGGAAGTGACAATATGCCAAAGGTCACTTATGCTATTGCCGATGGCTCTGGAATTTTGCTTAACAAGATGGATGAAGGCGAAGTAAAGCACACATCATCACTGATATTCAACACAATGAAAGAATATATAAAACAATTTCACCCAGAACTGGAACAACACATTTCATTCTATCGAGATGAAGAATTCACAAAAGGTATCTTGGAAGATGTATATTGGAAAAAGATTTTTCCTGATATGATAAAGGAGGTGGAAAAACATCCAAAACTTCTTAAACGAATCGAGGGTTTTGCGGATATGAACGGAGGAAAAAATACTGTATTTGCTTATTCGTTTTTGCACCCCTTTGAACATGATGTTGTAATTGACAAAGAAACTGCACCTGCCCTGCATACTAATTTTTTCACGGGTGAACATGGCTTGCCAAGTGGCGAAATAATTTTGACAACAGGTGCAATACCCGAACAAGAATTTTACAAAATGAGAAAAGCAATATTACCAGCATTCAACTTGCCATACGTAAGAGAAGTCAAAGACACAATGCTTATGACAAATTTTGAAACGGCACCATATTATATGCTCCGAAAAACACAAGACATGGCTCTTGAAACTGCAATCGATAATCCTAGTGAATTAAATCATTTGGATGACTATGACCCTGTTGTACAATTTGCTTATGATACAATAAAAGCAGACACCCAGGACGAAAGCGGTCAGGCATTTTCGGAATTTTTGAACAGTCTTAACTCACCCGAATTCAAAGAAAAAGTCAACGAAGGTGGTTTATAAAATGACAAAATTAAAAGTGGACAAATCTGCTATTGAACATAACCTTGCGCAAATCAAAAAGTGCGTAGGTAATGATGTGGCTATAATGCCAATAATTAAATCTAATGCCTATGGCGCAGGATTAAAACTTGTCGGTGAACTTGTAAAAGATTATCCGTTTGTTGGTGTTGCAAATGTGAATGAAGCAAAGAGTCTTCTAGGAATTATCTCGCCAGAAAAAATTTTTATCTTATATCAACCATCGTTCGACGACATCGGTGCAATAGCCGAATTTAGTTTTACAATCGCGGTTTGTGAGGTTGAATTCTTGGAAAAATTAAATGACTCTATACCTAAAACTATCGATGTTCATTTGTCACTTGACACGGGACTTGGGTCGACCGGTATTAACTGTACTGACGTACAAAAGTTTTGCGAACAAGCAAAGTCATTCAATAACATAAATGTAAAGGGTGCATTCTCCCAATTCGGTGCGCATGAGAGTCTTGATCCAGTTGACATTAAATTCACGGATAATCAAGTCGAAAAATTCGACAAAGCGGTCACGATAATTGAATCCATTTTGGAAAAATTAGACTACAAACACATAAGTTGTTCTGGCGCCGTTATAACGAGACCAAATGACTATAAAGACATGGTTCGTGTCGGATGCTTGATATATGGCATATACCCACAAGATTTTTTCAAAGAACATATTGACCTTAAACCAGTCTTCAGTCTTTCGACCAAAATTACTGGCATCAAAGAATTAAATAAAGGTGATATGGTCGGCTATCGACATGCAGGCTCGTTCAAAGCAACAAAGCCGGCTAAGATTGCAACAATTCCAATAGGTTATGCGGATGGATTAACACGAAAGATTTGCGATGACGGTTACTTTATTGTTAATGGAAAGAAAGCAAAAGTCATAAGCATCTCAATGAATATTTGCAATATCGACGTCACAGGGATCAAAGCAAACTTGGGTGATGAAGTTACTATTATTGATAACAAAAATATAACACTGGAAAATGTGGCAGAATGGTGTGACTTGGGTTTTGATGAATTAATGACACATTTTGGAATAGGGCTAGAAAGAGTTTAAAAGTTACTCTTGTATTTTACATTTTTTCATCTGTTCAGACAAGGCAACTATCTTTTTCTCTAATTCTCTGTATTGTCGGCTCTTACCAATGCGGACTCTTTTAACTTCATCTCCTGCCAAAATTTTTCCGATACATTTGTCGACCTTTTTTACTGGGCTGACTTGAGCATGAATGGTAAAAATCAAAAAAGCAAACCATACGGCGAAAAGTCCAATTTGTGCCAATAGAATCAGCAGCGAAAACCCGCCCGCCTCTGCAGCAGCACCTTCTTCTCCGAATCCAAATACGGTAGGAGGGATAAGTACGCCCATAAATCGACTTGTTCCCAAAAATACTCCTGTAGACAATGCGGTGGTAAGAAACAATCCCCCGGCAATACTGCGTGATCTTAGGAACCTTACAAATGACATCAAGCCGAAAAATACAGCTAGCCCGACCGATATTACAGCGGCGATTATTGTATAGGGTTTTACTTCTTCTTGAACTACGTTATCCACCGCCCAGAACAAGAATATCGAAAGCACTGTCAAAAACACGAACATACCAAAGAACAATTTTGATGCCTTTGTCATCTTCTTTTTGCGTTTTGCTTCTTTGATGACCTGTTCTTCAATTTGTTCAAACTGCTCTTTGTCTATCTCTGGAATATCTTGCATGGATTTAGTATGTGTTAATGAGGGAATTTTACACAGTCCGTCCAAAATAAGGTCCTATAAACAATGTTCTGTTGTTATTTGGCGACGATATTCCAAAATTTGCATGATGATTCGTGAAATGTGGGTCAATAATCGTACTTGGATTATTGATAGTAAACAAGGTATTAGTTGTCGATGTTCTTGCTACTGTAGCTAGGTAATTTGAATTTACCGCAATTCCCGTTGGAATTACACCGCCTGCCCTTCTTATACCAACAAGTCCACCCAAGATGAATCCGCCGGCGACCGGTTGTAATACCTCACTGCTGTATATTCTTCCACCCCAGAAAGTTGCAGGATTAATAGCCATATTGTGATTTCCGACATTTTCTCCTGCTATTCCTCCAACTGCCATAACTTTGTTCCATGCCACCTCGTGAATAATTGGGTTTGTACCCAAGTTCTCTGCAAAGTTCACAGACATATTAGTACTATTTATAGCCTCACGAATAATTCCGGAGTTGAAGCCCGCGATTCCACCAACGGTCATCCCAATTAAGTGACCATGGAAATCAAAAATATAGTTCGTATTCTCAACCGATTGCACATTCATTTGCGGGATATTAAATTGCGAGTTATTAACTGTACCCATATTCAAACCTACAAGTCCACCAACATAATACGCACCGCGCAAAAAGTTATATTGGATTATAATTGGCGCGGTAAATTCGTAACTCAAACCCACTGTATTGATACCGCTACCCACCTTTCCGATCAACCCACCAACAACCTCACCTTGTACTGCCATTGCTCTATTCGGTGCATTTCGGATATTTCGCACAGATTGGTGTGTACTCATGACATTTCCAACTGTTCCCAGTGGAAAGACTTGGTTTTGTGGTAACAGTGCATTGTTGAATCTGTTGCGCATAAAGGATATTGCGTCGTTTCTTGTTTGTAACGTTCCACGAGCTAATTCGCGAACGTCATGAGTAACAATCCCAATAATTCCGCCAGCCACACCCATTTGGTTATAGTTATTTGTGAAATCGTAACTTCTGCGTTGATTAAATAATGATACCACTTGCAAGTCACTGGTTACATTTTCAATTCTATAGGCATTTCCTCTGTTTCCTGTGTGGTCAAACATAACTGCAATTCCGACCAGTCCACCTACTATATTTTCACCCGTGACACGCGTCATTTGCATATTTTGGCTGGCTGTAAATCCACCACCGCCTGCTTGCGTCTGTATCCGCAAATCCAAATCAACCATATTTGAATTTATCGCAACACCTGCAAGACCGCCGACATAACTTGCACCAGTCGCAATAATCGAATCACGATAATCGGCACCCGGATGTTTACGGAAGTTAAAATTCAAGTTCTTTATATTCCCATTTTCAATTTTAGAAAATAATCCTACACTGCGTAAATCATGGATAATAATATCGTCTGTCGCATTCATAGAAATATCATTTATCGACAATCCATTTCCATCAAAGTCACCAGAGAAGATGATCCCATGCGTACGAAGTCTTCCTCCGTGACTGTGTAATCCATCCAATTCATCAGTCAAAAGTGAAATATTATTAACCAATCGAAGGTACCCTTCGTATATATTTTGTGACCAATCAATAGCGTTACCGTGTTCCGCGAAATCCCTTTCCTGGCGTTCGGCGCCAGAGTATCGGAACAAGTGACTGTTAAATTGGTCGCCACTCCAAACAACTGTTGGGTTATTTCGAGACCCGATCTCAAACCCAGGCACAGGATCGATTCGTGGGACCTGACGTCCATCGATTATCCATGGGTCAAGTGGACTTTCTACCCTTATACTTACCGCTATGTGGTTTGCGCTGACCAATCTTGGACCAATTGCAAACATTTGCCATATATTGGGACTTATCCTCGCTGGGTTTGCCTCCTCTATTGAAGTGATACTGAAACCAGCAAGATTTGCTATGTTGGTTGGGTTTACGTGTTGCACCCTTTGATCATTATCTGTTATAAATCCAACATTTGGACCAGCGACCTTGTTATTTTCCAAATTACCTTGGTTAAAATTCGCTTGGAATATAAATGCATGGAACGACCCAACAGCACCAGTATGAACAGTGTTATGAACAAAAGAATTTCGAATGGTCGCACCACTACTATTAATATAAACAAACCCAGCTCGGAACGACCCCATCCCCAGTACGATGTTCACAAAGGCATTCTCTATGACTCCGTTATTGTCGTTCAAGAACACGAAGCCGGCAATCGGACTCTCACTGTGGATACCTATTGTGTCTGGTAATGTTATGAAGTTTGTAGCACCCTGTACATAACTACCGCGTATTATGTTAGTGTTTCTTCCCACGAAACCAGCAGTACGGTTGAAATTATCTGGACCGGGTGTAAATGACACGTTATTGTGTATGTTTGCCTCTCGGAAGAAACTACTTACAATATATCCGTTATTCTCACCCACAAAACCAGCAACATATGCAGTACGAGTGGCATTGAAATCTGTCGCCCCTTCTGCCGCCGCCAAGTTAGTATGAATGTCAACCAATACTCTGCTGTTAGAGATTACACCTGTTGTAGAATTCAACCCAACGCTGCCACCAACTCGCAATTGCATCTGTGGATTCCGCATAATTACTTGCAACCTTGCGCGTGCCCTGTGGTTTGCTGTGTCGAAAGCACTTACTGGTGCGGATGCAGTACCAAAATTTGCAATCAATCGTCCGCCTTGGTCAATAAATTGTTGATTTGGCAATACGGCCACATTGGTTACTATTCCATGGTTAACACCGGCCAGTACACCCAAATTTACTACTACGTTGGATGGTAAGACACTTAAGTTAATTGAAAGAGTACTTACATCTGCTTGTGTCCCTGGAATAATGTTCAGGTTTCGCACAACGCTTCGCACCCCGATTTCCGAGAACATTCCAATGTTAACAGTACCTCCAGTTGCTGCAGGTACAGCAATTCTTGCAATTGTGATTCTGTGGTTGTTTCCGTCCAAACTTCCTACGTTGAATACTCTTGGCACCCAAGGTCCAAGTGCGCCAGCACCCAGCACAATATCATCCATCAATATGAAATGTCTGTCCATTCTGTTGGGTACAGCATTAGCAGGGATAGTTAACATATTAATGAAATCTTGTTCAGTTCGTATGATCGACGGATTGTATTCGGTACTTTGGTGAACAGTTTCAATCCAAAATCTAGTTGTCAAGGATTGTACATCTCCACCTGGCTGTACCACATATCTTCCAATAAGGGTCGAAAAGTTCATGCGCACATCCAATGTCTGGTGACGTGAGTCCAATGTTGCCGCAGTCACGAACTTTGAATCATTAGCACCTGCGCCACGGCCAAGGTAAAAGTATAATAATCCAGTGTCAGCCCCACCCGGCCCTACCGCACTTCGGTAAAATTCGTCTACAAGCGGACTTCGATTCAATAACCATCCACGACCGTTATCATCCCATCCCGTCCATAGCAAATCTTCGGTAACATTAATGTGGTGCTCAAATTCTATGATTCCATTATTAATTAGAGTTGTAAGTGCCGAATTATTTGTATGACCATTGTACCTGTCTACTATTGCCGATAATCTCATAGATTGTCTATTGTTGTTACGCAATCTTATTGTGTCACCAAGCACACCTTCGATTCTGAAGCCATCAACTCTGAACAACATTGCATCAAGTGTTAGTGTACTTGACGGCAGGGTCGTAAGACAAATTTGTGCACCAGTGCTCTCGTCAAACATTGTTCCAGTAAATTGGATGGAAACCCTTGCCCCTATTGGCATTGTTGGTAAGAATTGCACTGAATACGACCTGTCACCCGTTCGCGTTAAAATCATATGTGGGCCATATATTGCTGGCATTATGTTGATATCCAGAACATTCCAATTAACATCTATATCGCCGTTTGTGGAAACTGTGAAATGATGCGTAGTTCCCACCGCTTGAACAGAATGGTTGGTGTATTCACCATTGTAATTGAACACAAGACCAGGTCTATCGGCAGAGTAAAGCGTGAAAGTATTTTGAATTACAACACCATTTATTGATTCAAGTCTTGTTGTTATGTTGAATCTTCTGCCCTGCTCGAGTGGTAATGTTGGTACATGATCAACGGCGACCAATCTTGTCCTTATATAGAATGTTCCATCCCAAGAATATACAAACGATCCATTTGGCAAAGTACGTCGCGTAGAAATTTGCAAATTCATCGCCTTCGCGGATTGGCATGTTCACAAATATCTGATTAGATGGGTCGGTAACATCCAATACAAGTTGGTCGAATTCTATTGCCCAATATTCGCCCTGCCACTGCACCATTGATGAAGAGATTGTGAATGAATCTATGTTTGAGAAAAACGGATGTGCTTGGACCATCAATATTGCACCTGTTGGATCTGAATCAGTAAATACTGTCCAATTTTGTGTCTGCCAATCCAATAACTCTATCCCATGTGACCCATCAGGGCGTGTAATAACCGCAGTGCTTGTATGGTGTCTTATTGTTGTGTCATATAATTCTTGTGGCAATACTGTGAGATATGCACTTGCCGGTTCAATCAATCGGCTGTGTGATCGGTTATCTAAGTTTCGCTCGAACACATTTATCGTACCAAATACTCCTAATGGCATAGCCGATGGATTTTCGAAAATGCTTTCCGGAATATCTATGTATACACTTGTATCCACCTCGATTGACAAGTTGATGTTAAATCTGAATTCAAAGTATGCCCCTGGGAGCGCTATAATTGGCTCTACAAATAATTCAAATACAAGGAAGAAACTTCGCCCGCCCTCTGTTATGTGGATCCGCGTTCTGTTACCAGTTGTAAATAAATTAGGCCTGTTTACAATTTCGCCACCCTCGATTTCGTGGAAAGCAAAGTTAGCAATACCAGTCATCAATGTAATCCGTTGTGCCGGTGTCAATGTAGTCAAGTTCATTGAATTAAACGCCGCAGGGCGAATATCTGTCACCATTACACCACTGAAAACTGCTGCATTTGTGCCACTGATTATTCCTTCATAGACTTTTAAATCCAGCTGAATTGCACCATCATATACCTCTACGTTGATAGTAATCTCAAGTGAGTCTGTCATCGTATAAACCCGACCACCAACTTCTATCCTTGGTACAAAATGGAAATTAACACCGCCGGCAATTGCTTCTGGCAATGGCATTGGTGTACCATTTGCGAATTCTGTGCCACCTATGTTTGAAGCATGTGAAAACCGACTTACAATTCCCCAAGCAGTGTTATTAGGTGTCACCGCACCACGCAATGATACAGTCGTCCCACGTTGTACAGAGAAATTAATCGCTCTGTTGTTAATATCGCCTGTCAGCAAACTTCTGTGACCATGTAATGCAACAGCATCACGAGTAACAGTCTGGGTAGTAATCCCCGGCACAACATCAAAACGTACCCTGCCCACCACTTCTTGTCCTTCTTCGTGTCGTGTACTTGTTGCGGTAATTTCAAAGGTGCCCATTACACCAGTCAATTGTATAAAATATCTAATCTCTCCGTTTTCTACACTTCTTCCTTCTGTTGCTATTGCTCTATTGGATATTGCGATATGCATCCTGCGACTTGCAATCGCGGGGCTGACTGACATTGTGAACAAATCATCAAGATAGTATCTGTTTGCAACAATTCGTGACCCCGGGTTTATACCGTCACCGGTGAACATCAGTGCTGCTGTTGCTGGAACCGACGGAGTGTCAGGAAGAATTACATAATTAAACCCGCCACGATTGTTTCGCTCTGCACCAAACATTGCCGAATAAACAGCTTGGGTTCGCAAACTTAAAGTTATTTGATTTGGCTGTGCAATAATAAGTGGCAAATTAAACAAAGTAGTTTGCGCCGAGTTAAAACTTGTTCTTATCATTGGAAAATCAAAATTCATTTGTGTTGCGAAAAGTAGCTGATTGCCAACAGCCATACCAGTATAAATGGGGTTGTGATTTGACCAATTGATAAAAAAGCTATTCGCATTATGTCCACCCTGAATCCAAGGGCTTGTGTTAAAATCCCTAGTACGCATATCGGCTTCGTTGTCAGACACGTTATTTAATGTAAGTGGCACAGTACCATGCCCCAATCTTGTATTAATTCGTGTCCAATCAACATTACCGCCAACCCATTCGACACGAGAATTCGGCAAAACTGTGTAACTTATGAAAAATTCTACTGTTGCTGGATTTGACAAATCACTTCGGCCAACCATGCCACCAACAGATAATGCAGGAGAAAGTCCAACTGTGTTAAAGTCTTGTGCATGTGCATTCAATCTATAGTGATTTACACTGTATGCGGCGACAATTGTTGCGTTTGTAGTTGGTGCAAGCCGTCCTATTACACCACCCATAATCGGTGCGCGTCTTTGATGGTTCAAGTCATTACCCGCGTTGTAGTTAACCAAAAGATTCGAATAAACACCACTTATTTGTGATCCGACACCAGTTTGCAGACCTAGTACTCCACCGACAGTGACTCCAGACGCACCATGAATATAAATGTCACCACGGAAATCAAGTCCAAGCACCGATGTTGTGTGGTGAGTGAAAATACTTGATGCGAATGAATTTAATATGTCACCACCATCATTGATACCGACCACACCACCTACATATGTCGGATTTGCGTTCAACACGCCTGTATTCGCGTCTATACCAACGATAAGACCAGCATAAAATGAACCCCAGTGTGGATTTATCGCACGAATAGTTGGTGGGACGTGTGTACGCAAGATTGCATCGAGATTGTCGCGTACAGTTTGATTGATATACATGTCGAAGTAAGAATTGCTAATTGTACCACTGCTCCAACCTACCAAGCCACCCATAGCACCACGGGCGTATACGGCAGATGTGGCAAATGAATTTTCAAGCGTTCCAGTATTTCGACCAATAAGTCCGCCAGAATTCCCCCTGCCAGCCGAGAATATTACCGATTGTGAGGATACCTCACGGACCGTTCCCAAGTTTTCGCCAACTATACCGCCGACATTCCGTCTGTTAATCGTGCTATCAACTATATCGGTAACAGTTGCAAGAACCAATACAACTTCACTGTTGATTGTTTGATTGTCTTGCAATATACCGCCTGCCGCAAGGTTATCCATATGACCGCGAACAGTAGCACCAGCCATGTTTAATCCCGCGACACCACCAAAGTTGATGTTGTATGCTCTTCGGCCTATTGTACCTGCCGGTTGGTCTGCACCATGCCATATTGTTACAACACCACTTGTCCTCATGAAATTTTCTTCTTGTATTGTGCCGTTGTTTGTTCCGACCACTGATCCGAAATTCAATGCCTCGTAACCTGTTGCAGTATAATTTGCCATGGCAAAATTTACCGAGACATCTCGGACAAAACCATGATTAATACCAGCCAATACCCCAAAATTTATATCTCTGCTTTGTAATGCGGTATTACCGATTCTGTTGAAATTCACATGCATTTGCACGCCTGTGAAAGAAATCCCTTGTACCCTGCCCACTGATGTTATCATGCCAAACAAACCTATGTTTTCAATAGTACCAAGATCCGTTCTCCATGGAGTCCAATTCGTCCTTGTCATAATTGACATGTTTTGCAGTTGGAACTTGGCTTCCCTGTCACCACCGACGACTGCATAACTTCGCGACCCATCAAGTGTCCCCGAAAATTGTGCAATAGGTTGTAATATTACGCCCGAAAAATTTTGACCGATGTCTTCTGGACGAACTGGGAAATTTGCCCCTGTTGGAATTTGTGAAAAATCAATGTCCGCCGCAATTCGGAAATATCCATTAACTATGGCCGGAGCAGTTGCAGGTCGCACGAAGTATTGGAACCTCTGTGCACCAATAACTTGGATAGACTCGTTCCCAGAATTTGGAGCACCAGTTGCCCGTTCAAAATTGAAAACATTCAAAAACTGGTCAAGCGTTTCTATGAAAAATTGTTGTGTAGCAGGTCGCGGATCAAAAATATATAGGTCAGCCGCGATTTGTGTAGTCGGCTGCAACAAGGCATTACCCGAATCTCTGCGGATACTGTCAAAGGTAAACATTACTAATCGTATATCGTGTTCATAATTACCCACGTTACTGCGCCATGCGGTCAATCTTCCATTTTGTGCAACAGCCGCAATGTTTGCAGGTTGCCCGAAGCCTATTAGTGGATTTTCGATAAATGTGCGCAATGTCCCGTTTGGGTTAAATATTGTACCGCCCACTTCGAACGCAAAACCGATTCGTGCGTCGTGTACTTGGGTAAATTCTGGATAGTGTCGTACTGTTACATCAAATGTTGCCTGTCCCGCTTGGGTAAGTGACACATTCAATGTGTCACCAACATTCGTCGCGTGAATAGTTTGAATCAATGGCGCATCAAGTACTTGTATACGGAACTGTAATGGATCGTTGAATGTGAAACTTCGGTGTTGACCCATGAAAGTTTGGGAAATTGTAAAAAATATAGTTTCAAATCCATTACTTGCGTGTAATCCATGTACACGGAAATTTCTGGATGATGCACCACCCAATTGTTCTACCCTTATGTTTGGGCTGTCATAGTTATATGATATGTTTATAGTAGAGGCACTTGCGGCACCGCGAGCAAATCTTAAATCAAGTGTAAAATCAAAGAAACTGTCTTCTGGCATAGCGGTCTCGAAGTGTGACAGAGTATTAATTGAATATATTGTACTTTGGTTAGGAATGAAATTAACACTCATAAGTGGATTCAAAACAACCACATCAAAATCTATGAATTGCACGAAACCTGATAAAACGTCGGGGTTTACAGAATGAAAATGTATCCGAATTGTAAATGAACCTTCTGCAATTGGTCTGAATGTAAAATTTGTTGTGTCAAATTGAATGTTTGCAGCATTACCCGATTGGACGGTCATTGACGCAAACACAGACGCGTGAACAGGGTGTGGCCGCAAGTTCAATTGGTAAATTCCATCAACTTGTACAAAAAGACTTTGTATACCAGATGGTATCGCTACCGAAGGGATTCTTGGAGTTTGGCCGAAAATCTGTCCGCCGCTTGATGGAGTAATGTCAAAAGACAATGATTCCAATCTCTCCAACACAATGATAGGTACATCAATATAATACCCGCTTACATAGCCTATACGAAGCAGATATTGTGTACCTAATTGAATTTCGTGTGCATTTAACGGATTGACTTGGATAGTTACCCGAAGCCTTTGACCTTGGAATACGTTTTCTGGCGTCACAATAAACAAATCATCATGAGATAAATTCCATCTAAAGTGACTAAGGACAGCTTGATTACCCAAATTTGTTGTTACGTAAAAAGTGAATGGTCCAGGTACTGTTGCACGCACAGGAAAAAGGCTATCTATCTGTGCTGCACCCGCATTCTCTATCCCTATTTCAGTAACCGAGCGTACAATCCGCAATGGCACAATAACACTTGCAAGTGGAACGTCTACGCCGAGCGTTGTGCAAAACCGCGTTTCTCGACTTCGAACCTCGAATTGTAATGTTGTTGCACCCATTAATTGGTCTACTATATCTGCGAACATTGGTCGTGGGTCTTGAACAATCGAGATTGAAAAATATTGCCAATATTGCACGCCGTTCGCAAAATGTGTCTGGGTCATTGTTGTTCCGATGTTTGTTGAACCAAGCACGCTGTTAGAGAAACGTATATCAAAAATTTCGTGCATAGCCCATCCGGTGACGGGAGAGTTAACCAAATTAAATGTGACCCTGTCGTTTAAATTATGTGTTCGCGTATTGTTGATGAAAACATCATCACCATCCATCGCAAGTCCGAAATAAAAACGATCCTGCCTCTCTTGTGAAAGAAACGCATAAACCGCGTTTAATTCATCGCCTTCGTTATCGACAATCTTCAAATCGTCGGTGAATACATTCCGGACCTCTACCCTGATGTCTCTTGTTAATTGAACACGATGGTCTTGAGGTCGATTAAACAATATCGTTTGTCCGCCAAGTTGCAATATCGGATAAGCGATTACGCGCACATATGTCTCATTTCGCCCCGCCGTGTCAATACGAAAATTGCTCGAAAATCTATCTGACACCCATGCTACTGTGTCGTCTTCTTCTTCGGCTTCGTACCCAAATGTCAAAGTTCCACCGCCCGGCAAACTTCTGTTAACATGAAGGTCTGCACCGCCAACACTCATTAAATAATTCACAAAGTCTGGACCCACTGTGGTGTCGTTCTTAATAAGTGATGCTATTACTGTACCACTGTTTGATGTTGGACCACCAGCCATATCAGTAATCCCAAGCGGTCCAAAGTCATCAAATATATACATTGGAAATGTGTGATGAACACTTTGGTTTCGGCGAAGCGTTGCCTGTATCATTATAACGCCGCTGTCTACCTCTAGATAAGGGAGTATAAGGCGATTATCCTCTATCCGAGTACCGCGTGTGTTATTACTAACGATAGAGAAATCTAGTTCATTCCAAGATGTGGCAACATCCAATAAAGGCAACGCGGTCGGAAAGAAATGAAAATCATCGTCGGTGAATTCAAATTCGGTGTCACCTGTTGGATTAATCATAACACCGAAGCGAGCATCTTCTAATCCTACTGGCACAAACGATTGTGCTGGTACATCGACCTGCACACGAATGTTAACTTCTCGCCCGCCGCCGTGTGTTGTTGCGCGAATATATGTTACCCCTACACCCTGTGCGGCGATTCGTATAGTCGTTGCGTTACCAGATCTCCAAGACTGGTGTACAGCGACAACGTTCGTATCATGTACATATATATCTACGCCACTACCTACCGATGACGGTGCACCTTCGACCCTGACTACAATGTCTCGCATGCGGCTTTCTGCAGTGGGTACCACCTGGTTGTTCTGCACCTGGTACGTCATGACTATGCGAATATCAGTTGGAGCAGTTATCGTCATTCTTCCAAACACAGCCCCGCCGCCGCTTGTTGCTATGATAGCAATAATTCCAATCAAAACTACGGCGACCATAGCACCAAGAATTATTTTGTTTCTTTTGCTTAAACTGACCACTGTCTTTTGTTCCCCAATATAGTCTATCTAAATTATAACGCTTTTAATCGCACGTGGCAAATGAAATCTTCTTTCTTACTAACTCGTAGACGACTAAAAAAACAAAGTGGATCGTCAAAATTATCCCACCCGCAACATACCAATAAATACCCGACGCCGCAGGGAAATTTATGTTCATCGCGTCTCTGAGTCCTATCGCATGTATAAGAAAGAGTCCCCAAGTCATATAAACTGTTAACCCCAGCCAAAAGCAATGAATCCGTTTTATTGATGGTTTAAAACGTCCAAGCATAATTATTAAAATAGCCAAATAAAGTGACATACTGTGATGAAGCAACCCAGAAATTGTACGCAGATGAAAAATACTATCGGCCTGACCCAAGAACGAAGGTGCAATTATTGTCAAGGCGCCACCTGCAATTGCTATGTATACAAGAAAGTGAAAAATCGCATGGTTCAAATCAAATTTAAGAACAAAAATTATGGTAACAACTGAAAAAACTAAACTTGTCGTACCGCAAAACGAAGCAGGTATTAACCTGAGCCAATTACCCCTGTGTGCAGACAAACTGATGCGATTAAATATTATAAGTCCCAGCAAAATCCCCGCACTTACGATTATTGTAATGTTTTGGGATTTTTTCGTCTTGCAAAACTTCTTTATCAAAATTAAACTGACTATCATCATTATTGTTGTAATTACCAAATACAATATATGAGGCAATCCAAACACGCCAGGTCCAATAAGTGCTAACATATTATTCCACCCCCTAAGCATCTATCGCCATCGTACAACACCACCCATTGCCCAGGCGTTACCGCCCTTTGAGATTTTTTAAATATGACACGAATTTCGTTTTTCGACAAAATTTCTACTTCACATTCTTGGTCGGGCTGGCGGTAACGTGTTTTCGCCATGCACGAAAACCTAACCCCTAACTGCTCATCCATATTCCCTATCGAATTAAAATTTGTTGCGATTAATTCTTTTGTGAACAACTCGTCGCATTCGCCATTATTTACCACAAGCACATTATTCTTCAAATCTTTTTGCACTACAAACCACCTGCTCTCGTCCATGTCCTTTTTTCCACCAATTCCCAGACCCTTTCGTTGTCCAAGAGTATAATACATCAACCCTTCATGTCGCCCAATAACTTCACCTTGCAAGGTTTTTATATCGCCGCTTTGATTGCCGAAGTACCCTTTTAAAAAATCGCGAAATTTCCTCTCGCCTATGAAACAAATGCCTGTGCTGTCTTTTTTCTTTGCGGTCACAAGTCCAAGTTCGCCCGCAATCTCCCTGACCTGTTCTTTCCGCAAATTCCCTATCGGAAAAATTACTTTTGATAACTGTTCTTGATTAAGAGCACATAGAAAATAACTCTGGTCTTTTTTGTCGTCGATTGCTTTCAACAGTTGAAAATAATTACCGCTCTTTTTTACTCTACAATAATGCCCCGTTGCAATAAAATCCGCCCCTATCTTTTTTGCGTAATCAAGGAATGGTCCAAATTTAATTTCTCTGTTACATAATATGTCTGGGTTGGGTGTATAGCCTTTTTCCAATCCGTCCAAGAATTGTTTGAATACGTTTTCCATATATTGTTTGGAAAAGTTCACTGCATAATATGGAATGTCTAACGATTCGCATACGCGTTTTACATCAGAATAATCTTGTTCTGCTGTGCAAAAATCTCCATCACCAACTTCCTCCCAATTTTTCATGAACAATCCAATTACATTGTACCCCTGCCACTTTAATATATAGGCAGACACACTTGAATCAACGCCACCGCTCATACCCAGTACGACAGTGGGCGGTGCTTCACCTTTTTCTACAGATAACTTTTCAAAGCCATATTTTTCTAGCATAATTTATTATAGCAGATATTACCAGACATGATATAATTCTACATGAACAATATTAAACTTTTTGAAAATAAAAAGGTACGTGCAATTTGGGACGCGGAAAAAGAAGAATGGTTTTTCTCTGTCGTTGATGTATGCGGGGTTTTGTCGCAAAGCACAGACTCACGGAAATACTGGAATAAACTGAAACAACGGCTTAACGAAGAAGGAAGTGAGTTGGTGACAATTTGTCACCAACTGAAATTACAATCGTCAGATGGCAAATCTTATAAGACCGATGTGTTGGATACAAAAGGAATTCTGCGACTTGTCCAATCTATCCCAAGCCCAAAAGCAGAACCTTTCAAAATGTGGCTTGCACAGGTTGGAAGTGAACGGCTTGACACCATCGCCGACCCATCAAAAGCAATAGAACTAGCAGGTGATTTATATCGCAAAAAAGGATATACCGAAGGCTGGATAAAACAACGGCTTCAAACGATTGAGATGCGAAAGGAATTGACAGACGAATGGCAATCACGTGGCGTAACGGAAAGAGACTATGCAATACTCACAAACGAAATGACTAAAGCATGGTCGGGAATGACTGTAGCAGAATATAAAGAGATGAAAAATCTTAAAAAAGAAAACTTGCGTGACAACATGACAAACATCGAACTTGTTTTGAATATGTTAGCCGAAGTCACCACAACTGCAATATCAAAAACCGAACAACCCGAAACTATGGCACATAATACACTTGTCGCTATTAAAGGTGGTCGAGTAGCAAACGATGCTCGTGTAAGTTACGAACAAGCAACAAACAAAAAGGCAGTCACTCCAATTAATGCACGAAACAAAGAACTTCTTGAAATTAAAGAAGGCGGTGGCAATACATGAAGATTCTTTTTATATGTACAGGAAACATTTGCCGTTCGCCTATGGCGGAAGTCATTTTTGAAAACCTTTGCAAGAAACATAAGCGCAAAGACATTACTGTTAAAAGTGCGGGCGTAGATACCATTGACGGCTACCCCATGACCCAGACGGCGTTCGAGGCACTACTCCACTGTGGCGAGAAAATGGGTCGCAAACAAAGGACAAGTACTCGCTTCAACAACGATATGATAGAAAATTTTGATTATATAATTTGCATGACAAAAGCCCACAAAAATCACATTATCTTTTTCATGGAACAATATGGCGTGACGCCGTCGAATGTGTATACTCTTGGCGAACTTGTAGACTGCCCCGATATTGCAGACCCGTATATGCAAACACTTCCTATATATAGAAGAACTTGCGAGGATTTGCAGGCGGCTTTGAAAAAATTGTATGAAAAGTTAGTAGAAGAATAGTATAATAGAACATGGGGAAATTAATGCCATTGAAACGTGCAATTGGAATAATAGTACTTGTCGAAGGATTAGTTTCAATTGCATTCGCAATACTTATGATTGCAAATATACCATTTGTAATAAATAATTTGTCTATTGATTTCGATATTAATATCAGACATTTTTTCATCGTGTTTGGTATTATTACGATTGGTATCTCTGTAGTGACAATTTTTTTGGCTATAAAATTTCTAAGCAATAAACCAAATAAAATTATAGCGATTATCTTTCTAGTTATTTGTGGGATTGGTGCCTTTGGGATTATTTCCGCTCTAATTAATATGTCTATCCAGAGCATCATTATGGGCATTGTGTGTATTATGAATGTTACTCTACTAATAATCTATCTTGTAAAATTGAACAAATTAAACAGGGGAATAATATGAAACCAATAATTATGGCAAGCGACCACGGCGGATACGAATTGAAACAACAAATCAAGACGCATTTGATGTACAAGGACTACCCTGTCATTGATGTCGGCACGGACAGCATCGAAAGCGTGGACTACCCCGTTTTTGTAAACAAAGCGGTCGAGTTAGTCAAAAAACATAACACTTACGGAATTTTTCTGTGTGGCGCTGGTATAGGCGCATCTATCGCCGCAAATCGCCACAAAGGAATTCGCGCAGGACTTGTACAAAGTGGACAACATGGCGACGACCTTGCACGCCTTGCACGTGAACATAACAATGCGAATGTACTTTGCCTCGGCGGACGATTCATGACAGAGTTAGAAGCCATAGATATAGTAGAAACTTTTTTGAAAACCGAATTTATGGGCAAACAACATATCAAACGCGTCAAGATGTTGGATAATTAATTACTTCCCAATACAAAAGCGTGAAAAGATCTCGTCCACAATTGCCTCGGTCGCACGCGTGCCCGTGATATTTCCGACACTGTTAAGTGCGTTTTCGACATCAATCATAATGCAATCAAGCGTCATAATCTTCAATGCTGTCAACGCCCCTGATATAGAACTGTAGGCATTATTTAATTCTTGTAAATGTCTTGTGTTTGTTATAACAATATCAGAAGACGCAGGGGTCTTCCCCAACATTATTTGTTCTGTTGTAAGTGTATAAACGTGCTCTTTTATTTTTTCAACGTTTTCTCCTGTAAGTGCCGACGTTTTTATCACATATGCTTTTTTATCGAAGAACTTCTTGTAATGCTCGGACTTGTTGTTTTTCATTAAATCGTATTTGTTCAACACAAAGATCGTTTCTTTACCTTTTGTCAGTTTAAGAATTTCTTCGTCTTCGTCATCTGGTGGTGTTGACCCATCAAAGATGGCAAGTACCACGTCGGCATCGGCAACGACTTTTTTCGTGCGTTCAATACCAATAAGTTCCACTTCACTTATATCGTCACGGACATCTTTGATCCTGAATTCGTATGTTGGGATTTCTTCTTTAATTGTAATGTCAGAAACATCCAATCCTGGCATAACAAATCTACCGCAACGAATTCCTGCGGTATCGTTAAACACCAATTTCATGCCTTTATATAAGATAGGTTCAGAGATTGTGTCGGTCGTTGTGCCGGCGGCGTTTGTGACTATACTTCTGTCGCGACACAGTATAGAGTTGAACAGACTTGATTTTCCCACATTGGGCTTTCCAAGTACCGCGATTTGAATTCCACCTGTAATTATCCGCCCCTCGTAAGCGGTATCAATAAGTGATTTTAACTCGGCCTTCGTGGAACGCAGGCAACAATCGACACTATCGACTGTATCCGCCTCTGTGTCATGTTCGGGATAATCTAAACTTGCGGTAATTCGTGCCATGCATGAAATCAAATTTTCTTCCAATTCAAAAAGTTTTTTACGCAACTTTCCCTGATAGATTTTTCCCGTTGCCGCAAGATGTGCTTCACTCTCTGCACTTATTGTTTCTATAATGGCTTCCGCTTGGTCAAGTGTCATCTTGCCGTTCAAAAAAGCGCGTCTGGAAAATTCGCCGGCAGTCGCCTGTGTTGCCCCCAGTGAAACTAAGTGCTCGACGATTTTTTGTAACAAAAACAGACCACCATGTGCATGAATTTCGATAACATCTTCGCCGGTAAACGAGTTTGGTGCGGGATAGTAAATTGCGATGACTCTGTCGGTAAAATGCGGTGTTTCAAATTTTCCGTATGTCGCCATTCGTGGCTCGAGTTCAATAATCTGTGAATTTGAAAAGCATTTTGAAACTATTTCGATAGCTCTGCCACCTGATATTCTTATTATTCCAACTCCACCATTGCCGATTGGTGTCGCAATGGCTACAATGGTTGTGTCTACAAATTGTTTTGCCATGATGTTTTATCTTATCACATTCAATCTTCCAAGCCAATCAAATATGCACCGACCTTCATCTCTCTACCAATTTACCAACCAACACGGTACTGTCGTCTGTTGGCATTTTACTTGTTCTGTTAGTGACTTCTTGCATTATCTCGTCGGCAAGTTGTTGTGGTGAATCAACAGTCAAGTTGTTTATAAAATTCGCAAGCCCGAATCGGTCAAGCGCGAACGCGTCCAAGACCCCATCACTTGCAATAACAATATAATCACCGCTTCGTAATATTGCGTGAGTAATTTTTGGCTGCATCTCGTCAAGAATTCCTATGGGCAACGAACCTGCTTCGATAACTTCGACCTCACGTGACCGCTTGATAAATCCGTCAACTGCACCCATTTTAATAAAGTCGACATCACCACGGGCAAGATTAAAAATCGCAATGTCCATAGCCGAAAATGTTTCGCCACCCGTGATAGTCAGGAGTTGATTCACATTCGACATAATGACTTCGTGCGGGAAATGCGCTTTGTAAAAGTTCTCGACAAGCGACAATGCAAGTGTACTTGCCTTGCGGGCTTCGGGACCACTTCCCATACCATCGCACACAGCCATCATGGTTTTATCTGCAGTAATTTTTAATACAGAATACGTATCCCCATTTTGTGCGCCCAAGTGTTTAGAGACTTGAGCAACACCGAATACAGCCGAATATCTTGGCGCAGTTTTCAATGTCACCATACAAAACCCAGATGTCTGGGTAAAGTCGGTTGACTCGATAACCATCTTGTGTCCACAGATTTTGCTTATAACTTTTTCGATGG
>Ga0123355_10000094_pt1 | contig 94220 bp, 67 predicted proteins | sample TergutEmb28metaG_3_FD_89872 | JGI IMG/M metagenome (GOLD analysis project Ga0123355, IMG submission 89872) | Embiratermes neotenicus P1 segment gut microbial communities from Petit-Saut dam, French Guiana - Emb289 P1 | ecosystem: Host-associated > Arthropoda: Insects > Digestive system > Gut ... | reverse complement strand
ATCAAAGAGGTAATGGGATTCGTAGCCAAGCGTGGTATTGAAAAAGAAAACTTACAGCCGATTCTCGACCTAGTGAAAGAAATACCATGTCATGAGGATTTTATGCCATATGATACATTTGTCAGTATCGACTTCAAACGCAAATGGTATCATACACGCTCAATACGAGTGCAAACAATATCCCTTGAAGCGTGCCTTAAAGACGAGGATCATAGTATTCACGAAGTAGCCACCGATTCAGCAGATATGAACAATGTGGAATCAATGGACTTTGTAGAGCGATTCAAAGTCAGATTATCTGAAAAGGACAGGACGATTTTAGAATTTCGAGAACTTGGGTATACCTATGAAGAAATAGCGAGCAAGTTAGATTACAAGAATCATAGTGGGGTAATAAAACGGATGAGAGCCATCAAAAGCGAGTTTATTAAATACCAAAACGAGCAATGAAAAATCACGCAATCAGCAGAGAGCGTGATTTTTTGTTGCTCAAAGAAGAGGAGCAACCACTCATGCCACAGTATGCAATAATGAGATTCGCCAAACAAAAAGGCGGATTCGGTGCATTACAAGCACACCATGAACGTACCAAAGAAAAGTACAAAAGCAATCCCGACATTGACCCGAATCGCAAACAACATAACTTCCATATTATCCAACCAGAGCGAACCTATATGAAAGAAGTTGATAACCGTATCAAGTCAGCAGGGTGCAAAACACGGAAAGATAGTGTCCGATTTATTGACACACTCATCACAGCAAGCCCAGAGTTCTTCAAGGGTAAGAAAAAATCGGAAGTTCACGAGTTTTTCAAGACCGCTGTTGACTTCCTCGCTCAAAGAATCGGCAAGGATAACATCTTCACAGCTACCGTCCACATGGACGAGAAAACACCACACCTACACCTTTGCTTTACGCCCATTACGAAAGATGGGCGTTTGTCGGCTAAAGAGATAATCGGCAACCGCACTCAACTTACAAAATGGCAAGATGATTTCTTTACCCACATGGTCAAGAAGTTTCCTGACTTAGAGCGTGGCGAATCAGCAAGCAGAACAGGACGTAGACATATTCCGACACGGGTATTCAAACAAGCTGTAAGGCTAACAAAACAGGCTGAGAAGATTAAAGACACTCTCGACAGTATAAACCCTCTAAATGCAGGAAAGAAGCGAGATGAGCTTGTTACAATGATTGCTAAGTTTATTCCCAATATGGAAAGCTATTCAGCTAATATCAAAAGGTATAAAAACGAATTCGAGCGACAGGAAAGGGTCAATGCTTCGCTCAAAAAAGAGATTGATGCAAGCAAGATGGGTATAAACGAAAGAATAGATGCAATGCAAATGCGACGTGACTTTGACAGGCTTAAATCAATATTTGACGAGATTCCAAATGATATACGTCAAGAAGCGATACAATCACTTCGCACAAAGCAACAATCCCAATCAAAAAATTATCACGACAGAGGGGGGCGATAACTTTAGAATCTACAATGAAAAACTTAATATCAATTCACTATCACGGAGGGCTGTACAGCAATGGCAAAGAAGAAAAAGCACAATGACTATGGAACAGGGATTCCTAAACATGAAATAGAATCTCTCGCAAGATGTCTACTCCCTGAAATACGAAAGTTTTTCGAGAGCGAAGATGGCAAGCGAGAGTTTGAAGAATGGAAGAAGAAACAGGAAAATAGCAGACAGGCAAAATAATACCGTCACGATTCGTGACGGATTAATTTTACAGGGCGGTGGGTGTATGAAACATACACTCATCGCCCTTTTTTGTGGCTATTTCACTCAATCCAAATGACAAATCCGAGCCCTGAGCCTATCGGTACGGGGTTCGGATTATCAATTTTTGGTGCGCGAGGGGAGACTTGAACTCCCACGACCTACGGACACATGGCCCTCAACCATGCCTGTCTACCAATTCCAGCACTCGCGCATATTAAATTAAAACGTGAGATTGATTATACTAATTGAGCTCACGTTTGTCAATAAAAAATCACTTTCTTTGCAGGTTCTTTATAAGCATAACTGAGTACACAACATTTGATGCAATTATTGCAAAAATCAGTAGCGTAATTCCCAGTGTATGATCGTCAGCAAGTGTTATTATTCCAAAGAATATAGCTAAATTATACGCAAAAATAGCTCTTCCGGGAGCTGGCTTTCCATACAAAAATCCAGCAGTAAAATAAAAACCAAGTGCTGCTGCTACAATTGCTAAACTTTGATAAGAATAACTTATTAGTACAGGATTTGTTGAATTCTCCAGAAACACTAATATTAGCCAGAAACATAGAAATAATGTCGGTACAACGCTTAGTGCATATGGTGCATTTCGGCGTGAATCCTGATACATCTCAATTGCAAAGAATGTGACTGATATTGCAGATATTGCAGAGAATGCAATAAAGTATATATCAATTGCTACTATTTCTCCACTACTGACTAAGTTGGTAAAATGGAGATATGTGCCGGCAATCCATAGCATGCCGACAGCTATGAAAATGATTGGATACCCTAGTGGATCAGTTCCAAACGCATTTTCAAATCCCTTTAATGCCTTATTTCTTATAGATGCTCTCATTGCAAAGATAAAAACAATTCCAATATATAAAAAAGAAAATGCAACTAAAATGTATGATGATGTTTCACCTCTGGCCGGAAGCCCGGTGATTCCATCAAAAACATTTATGTGTTCTGCTCTTCTTAAAAAGAAACCTCCAATGCCTGCTAATATTGAAACTAACGGCATTATGAAAGCGGCAATTCGCATATAATTAATATCCAATCATTGTTCTAACTATCTTTGTGTAACATTTACAAATACTACACAAATCATTCTACTACACACGTGGTTGTCCGTCAAGATTTTTCATTACTATCTATCAATCCTGAAAGATCATTGTCACCTTTAAAACGTAGTACATTTACCATAAATATGTTGAGTTTATTCACAATATTAGGCGGAAGAATATTTCCATCTACTTCAACCGAAAGCGCAGGATAGTTTCGCTCACGCGCCCATGGAGTGTAAATCCCCTCTATAACTCGACCAATAAGACATGCAAATGGACCTATGTTCACTACACCTGAGTAACCTGCTTCCATAGCTGCTGCTGCTGAGCCTGTTGATACTGCAATCTCTGAGTTAAGCTCCAAGTTCACAAAGTTTTCGCGTGTATACTTCATAATAAGCTGCATATCGTGAGGAGTTTCAGGAATCAAACCTGTAGGCTCTAGTATAGAAAGAACTTTCTTTTCGACGGAGTGTTTCCACCATTTTTCCAACGCAAGCCTTTTCAAGGCTTTCCAAGGTTGTGAAAACATGCGCTTTCTCGGTGGTAGCAAATTAAGTCTTTTGGTTAAGTCATACTCACGTACAAAGTCCAGATAATGTATCCATTCAGAAACACCTGCAACTTTTACCACTATCCCCCGCTCACTCATTAGGTCAGTTAACTCACCTACTGCAAAGTCATCACGTCGCACATAAATCTCACCGACAATTATGACCTTAGGACAGTCTGTAACTTTCATTTTAAGTGGAATCTTCTTAACATCATTAGCCAGAACTTTTAGTTCTTTCCAAATGTCTTTAGGTCTATGCTCAACTACATGGGTAAGCTTTCTCCAAGACTTCTCAAACTCCGCAATTGCTGTTTCACTGTCTATCGCAGTAGTTTTCAGCGAGTTTTGTATATCCTTAAGATAGTCTGAAAGAACAATGCCTTTCCACATTTCTTTAGAAAATCCTGGTCCAAGCTCGCCATAGGAATTATCTGCAGATAGAGTGAACACTATAACATTGTCCAGTCGCATATCACGGAAAAGATTTTCGTAATACACAAAGTATTGACCTGTTCTGCACGGCCCTGTTGTTATAGGTACAAACAGTAAATACAGTTCATCTTTACGATATTTATCACTCCAGATGAACTCAAGTGCCGACCCTAGCACCAAATGACTCGGTACACATTCTTTACCTGATGCATGAGCACGAGCTGCCATTACTGTTTTACTCGTTGCAACCGGAAGCACTTCGGCGTTGATTTTCTGACTTTTCAAAGTCGCCCCAATGTACTCTGTAGAAATATCACCCATATTTGAAAGTAATAACTTTATACGCTTATTGTTGGGGATTTGAACCTTCTCGCCTGATTTTTCATTATCAACACGCAGGTCAAATGTTCCATCTTGCTTCTTCTCGCTGACAAAACGCCAACCATTGTCATAGCGCTCTTCGTCAATCTCGCTTTTCTTATCTCTGTAGCCATCAATGACGTCCAAGAATGCTTCTACTCTTGTGTCTATTCCTGCGTCCGCTGAATGGGTGTCCAGTTCAAGCACCATAAATGGCTTTTGACCCATAATCCATTTAATATAATGGAGAATGAACGAGTCAGGCGCACAAGAGAAATTTGTTATATATGTCAGGTAGATATTATCCTCATTTTGTAACAACTTTGCAGACTTTACATCTTCCTGACCGTAGTACCAGTACATATTTGGGAAGATTTGCTCACCTTCGAATGGAAGAATGTCAAAAGGAATTATGGAGTATCCACGCGTTGTGAATTTCTTCGGTATTCCCATGTTAGCTTCAGGAGTAAATGCATTATACGCCCTGCCTAGTAGTGCAATAACAGGTCTATCAGCCTTACGAGATTCTTCTAAGGCTTCTTCGCCCAGCTTTTTTGCTGCTGCAAAGTACTCGTTTTGTTTTTTGTTAGCTTTATCAAATGCAGCCTTAATCTCATCAGGGCTAATGCCGAGTTTCTCTCCCATAATTGTAAATAGTTCAAGAGCTTTATCATTACCAAATTTAAAGCTTACAACCAGCGGAAGCCACTTGCTTTTGTCTACATCCGGAAACGCTTTTTCAATATAGTATGGCAAGCTTTGAGTCAGTGGACAGAAGTTAGCATGGACATCACTCTCATAACTGGGCATATCACGAAAATGTGGCAACAGTATATAGTCTGCACCCTTGTCTAGGCAGTCTTGCACCGCTCCATGTGCTATCTCTGCTGGGAAACAATATGCTGCTTCTGCACGTGCTACTCCCTCATGGGGGACTTCTGTAGATAAAAACGTCTTTATTCCCAATTCATGGAAGAACCATGAGTACAGTGGATAAAGTGTATGCACAGATAGTGCTCTAGGAATTCCAACTACATAATCCCGCTTTGTAGCTTTATCAGATACTGTATGTGCGCCGTTTTCATCTCTTGGCGCTGCACAGTCTTCAAACAGTAGTTGTGAACGTTTTTCAACATAGTCAAAGACAGGTACATCCTTAACTACCTTACGCATATTTGCAAACTTATTACATCTTCCGCCAAACATGATCTTACGATCGCCAAGATTGAGAACTTGTATTGGACACAGATTTTCACAAGCTTCGCAGGCAAACACTCGCTCATAACCGATTTCACGAGTAAGCACTTCATCAATGTCCAGCTTTATTTCGTCTAAAAGCCCATCTGTATGCTTGCGCTTTGCAAGTAATGCAACACCAAAGCAACCCATTAGTTCGGGTGATGGTGGCACTAATATTTCTTTATTGAGTAACATTGCAAAAGCAGGTGGAACTGCCGGGTTCTTCGCCACTCCACCTTGTAAAAATACTTTTCCGCCAATTGTACGATTTCCTACAACACGGTTAATATAGTTTGCAGCTATTGAACACACGATTCCCGCAGTAATGTCTTCACGGCTTGCGCCTTGTTGAATAGCCTTTCTAATATCACTGTTTATAAATGCAGAGCAGTGTTCACCAAACTTAAGTGGCGCTGTTGCATTAAGTGCAATTGGTCCGATATCTCTGTCATTGTGAATCGACAGATCACCTGACGCACTCTCTTCAAGAAACGAGCCTGTTCCTGCTGAACATGCTTCGTTCATTGCATAGTCAATGGGCACTGAGTTTTTCAGTAATACGTATTTTGCGTCTTGTCCACCAACCTCGAAGATTGTCTCAACTTCGGGATCATAGAAAGTTGTACCCATTGCATGAGCGATTATTTCATTATATACACCCTGTGTTTCAAGAAATACTCCCAAAATTTCACGGCTTGAGCCTGTGGTAGAAACAAGGCGTATATCTACATCTTTCTTGCCGGTATCGTTTAAAACTTTATCTTGAATAATTCTCAAGCACTCTTTTAGCGCCTTTACAGGATCACCGTGAGTTCTTCCATAATGGCTTGCCACTACTTCGTCGGTTTCCATATCTACCAGACAGACTTTCGTAGTTGTTGATCCACCGTCAACACCTAAAATGTATCGCCCGTCAGCTCTAACTTTTCCATCAGGCTTTTCAAAAACACGAACCTTTGATTCCCAATCTTTTAGGTTGCCCAGTGTCTGGAATTGCACTTCACTTTTTCTCGTAAGATTGTCAGGTTTTGGTAAATCACTGCCAAACTCCGATGCAAGTATAGCTGCACCAAGAGCTTCGAAAACAGGTGCTGTATCAGGCACGATGAATTCAATATCGGGTGCTTTGTCCTTTATAAACTGAACGATATGCTTGTTTTGAGTAATTCCCCCTGTTAAAACAACCTTTCCGGAAGTTACTCTGGCACGCTTTAAGAAGTCAATAACCTTAACAGCCATTACATTAGATAGGGACAATACTATATCGTCATTGGTCGCTTCTCTCTTGTTAAGCTTATGAGTACAGTCACTCTTCATAAAAACAGAACAACGGGTAGAAATCGGATATACCTTTGCATTGTCAGATATATTGTCAATATCTTCCAGCTTCATATCCATTCTGGCAAGTTGTTGTTTTAAAAACTCGCCTGTTCCCGATGCACATTTATTTCCTGAGAAATTGTTTACTATTTTTCCATTATCCAATGAGTAAACAATGAGATCTTCTCCACCCATGCTGACAACAGCATCAGCATTAATATTTAATGTCTTAAGAGCTGCTTCAACGCATAGCGGTTCTAGCGTTCCCGCAATGTTAAACATGGAACGCCCTTCATTACCTGTTACCAGTGCTTTCGTACCAACAGGAATATTCCCCTCTTCAATTAACTTTCTCGCTACAGTACCAAAATCTCCCTCATGTATGCTTGAAGCACTCCAAAGTGGCTTTCCTCCAACTGTCAAAACCATCTTAATGCTTGTTGAACCTATATTAATTCCTAATGTTTGCATATATACCTCTGTGAAATGTTTTGATTTTTCGTGATAAATTTTATAAAACCCGTCATCTCGGACTTGATCCGAGATCTCCTTAATCGACGCTACATTCAGGGGATTGCGGACCAAGCCCGCAATGACGATATATGTGAGTCAGCACTTAACAACGCCCCGCAAAGAACGAAGATAGTAGCCTTTACGGGAATAAGAAGTCTTTAAGCTTCTTACTTCTACTTGGGTGACGAAGCTTGCGTAGTGCCTTTGCTTCAATTTGACGTATTCTCTCTCTAGTTACCTGAAACTCACGTCCAACCTCCTCAAGAGTCCTTGTACGTCCATCCTCAATTCCAAATCTTAGACGCAATACTTTCTCCTCGCGAGGAGTTAATGTACCCAGAACACCTGAAAGTTGCTCTTTAAGCAATGTAAATGACGCTGCTTCTGCAGGTTCTGAAGCATCTTCATCCGGAATAAAATCACCAAGATGACTGTCCTCTTCTTCACCTATCGGTGTTTCTAGAGATACAGGTTCTTGTGCAATCTTAAGTATTTCTCTAACTTTTTCTACAGGAATGCCCATGTCATCTGCAATTTCTTCAGGAGTTGGATCATGCCCTAACTCTTGCAGTAGTTGACGAGAAATGCGCATAACTTTATTTATGGTTTCAACCATGTGAACAGGGATTCTGATTGTACGTGCTTGATCTGCAATCGCACGTGTTATGGCTTGGCGAATCCACCATGTTGCATATGTGGAGAACTTATATCCTTTTGTATAGTCAAACTTTTCTACAGCCTTAATAAGTCCAAGATTACCCTCTTGAATCAGGTCAAGGAAAAGCATACCACGCCCCACATAACGCTTAGCAATACTAACAACAAGCCTTAAGTTTGCTTCTGCCATTTGTCTTTTAGCTTCTGCATCTCCTGCTGCCATCCTTGTTGCAAGCTCTACTTCTTCTTCTGTTGTCAAGAGATCAACTTTACCGATCTCTTTAAGATACATTCTGACAGGGTCATCAATGCTAAAGTTATCCACAAGACTTTCAGGATCAACAACTTCATCTTCCGCCAAATTTTCTATTTCTTGAAGCTCTTCAACTTCCGGAGCTTCTGCATCTGGCTCTAGGAATACAGTTTCTTCAACAATCTCTGATGAGTCTGTTGTATCAATATTAAAATTCTCTAAGGCATCGTAGAACTTGTCAATGCGCTCCTGCTCGAGATTCATGTCTTCAAGGACAGTAAGTAGCTCTTTTGAACTAAGATTGCCTTTCTTTTTTCCCTCTTCCAGTAGTGCAGTTAGGCGACCCTCTATGAGCTTTTCAGTCTCTTCAAGAGCTTTAATATCATCGATATTTTCGACATCTTCAAGCTCCGCAAGGTCTACGAGATCTTCAATCTCAACAAGCTCCTCTAACTCCGAAAGATTTTCAATTTCTTCGAGTTCCTCCATATCTTCTTCAATCAGGTCAAGCTCATTGTCTTTAATGTTATCCATTTGTATCCTCCGCTACTTTTATTTCTTTGAGTTTCATAATCTCTAGTAACATCTCGTTGTCTGGTACTTGAGTCTTTAATCTCTCTGATCTTATTTGTTTTATATAATCACCAACAGTTTGTGCTCCATGTCGGATTTTTTCCGGTTTTTGCAGCACGAGTGTTAGCTGGGATTCTTCACCCGGTTCAAGTTCTGACAGAATGAGTGCTTCACTCACTTCCCTGCCGTTGGATATGCGCCTTTCAAGGATTCCATATATCTTTGCAAGAAATTCTGATGTGAATTCTTCTTTTACAAAACCTTCTTCTATTGCTATCTTCATAAGCTTGGGATCAAGTACAATGCATCTGACTACACCTTCTTCAGCAACTGCTGATATGTCATTACTATACCTAAGACTTCGGTCTGATGGTTGTAGACTTGCTCGTGGTCGCATTGTATTCTTTTCAAACTCTTTTCTGTTTCTGCCTCTTTGCATTTTGAGTTTTTTTACGACTTCATTCTTTACAGCTTCTGCTGAAACACCTGCTGCCTTCGCTACTTTAGCACCATATATCTCACGTTCCGGCTCACTCTTTAGCTCTGCTACCATACTTGTCGCAGTTGCAAGATATGTTAAACGCCCTTCATCAGTACTCATGTCACATGTGTTTTGTATAGACATCAGGCGATATTCAACATGATTTTCACTGCCCTCAAGCAAAACGCTAAATGCATCTGCACCATGTTGTCTTATAAAATCATCAGGATCACCAGATTTTCCTAAGTCAACAACTTTAACATTTTTCCCAGTCTTTTCAAGTAATGATACTGCGCGTAATGTCGCTTTTTTCCCCATTTCATCAGGGTCAAATACAACGACTATGTTATCTGCAAACTGTGCAAGTAGTCGTGATTGTTCTGCCGTAAGTGCTGTACCCAGTGGTGCTACTGCACTGTCAAATCCACCTTGATGTAACATTACAACGTCGATATTACCTTCGACCAGTATTAGCATCCCTGATTTTGATGTTTTTGCCAGGTTTAGTCCGAATAAGTTTCGGCTTTTTGTAAATACAGGCGTGTCAGGCGAGTTGAGATATTTATAATCCTTTTCAGCATCCAATCTTCTGCCTGAAAATCCAATTACATTTCCACGAATATCTATTACAGGAAACATTAACCTGTTTCGGAAAAAGTCATATGCTCCACTTCCGCTTTTTCCAGCTCTGCAAAGCCCTGCATCAATGAGTTCTTGCTTAGTGTATCCCTTACTCGTCATTTTGTCATAAAGAGAAGTCCAGTGATCAGGTGCGACTCCAATTCCAAAGCGTACAACGCTTTCCTTTGAAATGCCACGTGTCGCCAGATACTCTTTGGCTGGTGCACCAAGTGATGTTGAGAGCATTGAGTAAAAATGTTTCGCTGCATCACGATTTAATTGTAATATACGCCTGCGTCTATTTGACGCCTCTGCTTGCCCTTCTTCTTGTGGCACTGTCATTCCGACACGTTTTGCCAGCACCTCAACAGCGTCTTGAAATGGCAGATTTTCTATATCTCGTATAAAACCAATTGCACCGCCACCTTTTCCGCATCCAAAGCAGTGATATATTTGCTTTTCCGAGTTTACTGTAAACGAGGGGGTTTTCTCACTATGAAACGGGCAAAGCCCAAACATATTGTTACCGCTTCTCCTCGTAAGGCGCACGTATCCACCGACAAGCTCTGTAATATCTGTTCTACTGATAAGTTCATCAAGGAAACTATCGGGTATCGGCATTGTGTAATGACCGTGCCTTTCTTTAAGTCTATCTAACTTGCCATGTTTCAGGGATAAATAACTTCTCATATATATGCACAGAATAATTATCGGTCATTCCTGATATATAATCACTGACTGCACGTTTTAGTCCGTCAGACATTGACATACGTTGATATTCTTCGGGAAGCTCATCAGGTTTCTCACAATAATAGTTGAATATTTCTTTTAGTATCCCAAAGACTTTTCGCTCTTCACTTTTTGCTTTCATATTTAAGTATACATTTTTATACATAAACTCTCGGAAAGCATCAAAAACAAATGCTACTGATGGGCTAAATGCAATTTCATCACTATTTTCGCTTTCTCTGATTATATCGAGAATAAGCGTATTTAACCTTTGATCATTAGTTGTACCCAGTGCGCACATGATTTCTTCAGGAACATCCGTTTCACGCAGCACACCTGCTCTTAGAGCGTCATCCAGGTCATGATTCACATATGCAATTCGATCTGCAATTCTGACTACATTAGCCTCCAGAGTTTCAGGCTTCACATCACCTGTGTGACATAAAATTCCGTTTCGTGTTTCATATGTCAGATTTAAGCCTTTACCACCGCGTTCAATATAATCTGCGATTCTAAGGCTTTGCTCATTATGCTTAAAACCACCATCATTGATAAGCAACTTATCTAGTGCATACTCACCAGCATGACCGAAAGGAGTGTGACCTAAATCATGAGCCAGAGCAATGGCTTCTGCAAGATCTTCATTTAACCTAAGCCCACGAGCTATTGTTCTGCTAATTCGAGAAACCTCAAGGGTGTGCGTTAATCTCGTCCTGTAATGATCACCCTCGGGGGATAAAAACACTTGGGTTTTATGCTTTAGACGGCGAAAGGTCTTACTATGCATTATTCTATCAATGTCACGTTGAAAACATGTCCTAATTTCGCACTCAAGCTCACTTCTTATACGCCCTTTTGAACGAGAAGAAAAAGACGCTCTTTGCGACAGCATATGCTCCTCAAGCGTCTCACGAACAATTCTAGGATCTTTCGACATTCGGCATTCCTCATTTTACAGAGTTGAGAGTCGACAAAATCACCCTCTCTAATACATATACGCACCAAAAACAAAAAACCCTTTTTTTATATAAAAAAATGTACCAAGATGATGGACGGCAAATTTTTAGAACTTCCACCAATTAAAGATTTCTAAATCTTACAGGTTTTGGACGCATCTTTATCCCCGATACGATACCCATTGCTGCAAAAAACGTAACTATCGAAGAGCCACCATAGCTAAAGAACGGAAGTGGCACCCCAATAACAGGCATGATTCCAAGAGCCATACCTATATTCATGAACATATGAACAAGAACCAATGCTGCGACTCCCATGCTAACTAGCATTCCTAACGGATTATTTGATTTAATCCCAACATATACACATCTAATTATAATGGTAACAAGAAGTGCAATTATCGCAAGACATCCCAAGAAGCCAAGTTCTTCACCGGCTACTGAGAAGATAAAGTCAGTATGCTGAGCCGGTATACTCCCGACTGTTTGTGTAAGCCTGCCTTGACCAAGCCCTTGACCTGTCCAACCTCCCGTTGCTATTGCTTGAACACTTAGGTCAGGTTGCCACAGAGTGTCCATGCGTGTTGGGTCGATTACTTCCTGTAAAAAAGGTGCAAGAATTCGGTTCCTTTGATCCTCGCGGAAAAAGTTTTCCCATACAAACGGTGTGATTAATGTGAGAACTGCTCCACCAATTAAAAACCAGCGTAGTTTTGTTCCACCTGTAAAAAGTATAACTGCAAATATACCAAAATAAACAACACCTGTTCCAATGTCCTGCGCTGCAAATAAAATAAATCCAACAAAAGCTCCAAAAACTATTGCAATTTGCAAAATAGATAGAAAAGAATTAAATGTTCTATGTTCTTTGAACGTAGCCACCATATTCGCCATGATTATAATGAATGGAACTTTAATAACTTCAGCCGGTTGAATTCCAATAGCTCCAAATCTTAGCCACGAACCTCTTCCTGCTCCGACTTGTTCACCAACACCCCATATAAGTAGCGTTGATAGAAATAATATACTAAACAAAAACAATAGTTTAGACTTATCGGCAATAGTATCTATGTCAACATATGAAAATAATACGAACAGTGCTAGCCCAACGATAAACGCACCAATCTGGACATAAACTTCATTGCCACGTGTAACACTATTTATTAAAACTAGTCCGTAGATTGTGCAAGTAACACTAACTACGAATAAGAACATATCCGCTTCTCGAATGAAGCGAAATATTGCTCTTAAGATTGTCATCACTGCTGCCATATGTATAACCATTCCTTTAGCCAATGCTCAGGTGCAAAACAACCATGAATAAGGAATGGGTTGCTTTTCTCTGAACTGTACCGTGCATTTTATCATTTTTTGCCATTTTGTGCAAATATGCTCTTTCAATGTTCTACCTAAACATGGTAAACTGTAGCAGAATGTATTTGCATACTATGCATTCTTTACTTTAGCGTTAGTAAGTTAATGAAAGAAGTAGCAATGACAATAATCACAAAAAGCGAAACTGAAACAATCGAAGAAGGTCGCAAGCTTGCTGAAAACCTTAAAGCAGGGTCTGTTGTTGCGCTTTATGGCGATTTAGGCGCAGGTAAAACTGCGTTTACTCGCGGTGTTGCAGCAGGGCTTGGGATAGATGATTCCGTTTCCAGCCCAACATTCACAATTGTCAATGAATATCTTGGTAGTATTCCACTTTTTCACTTTGATATGTATCGTCTTAATAATGAAAATGAGCTCTTTGATATAGGTTGGGATGATTACTTAGAGCGTGGTGGGATTTGTGTTGTTGAGTGGAGCGAAAGAGTGCCGGGTGCTTTTCCACCTGACACCGTAGTTGTTAAGCTCAAATATCTTGATGATAACTCACGCGAAATTGAAATAAGTTGCTGAAAGAGACACGGAGACACGGGGACGGTTCATATGTCTCCATACACAAAAAACAAAGGGGGCATGCTAACAATATGTTAGTCTTAGCTTTTGAATCATCTGCCAAGCCAGCGTCTGTTGCTGTTTTTAAGCAAGTTATGTGCACCTCATCTGAGCGCTTACCACTTGGTGAATTCTTAGGACAAAGCTTTCAAAATAACGGGTTTTCACACAGTCGTACTATATTAAGCATGGCTGAATCATTGCTAAAAAATCTTGATCTAAAGCCATCCGACATGGATCTTATTGCAGTTGCAAACGGTCCCGGTTCTTTTACAGGGGTTAGAATCGGTGTATCTGCTGCTAAAGGTCTTGCATGGGGGCTTGATATACCAGTGTGCGGTGTTTCAACACTTGAAGCTATGGCTCGCCAGACACGGATTGAAGATGCCCTTATTTGTCCTGTTATGGATGCCAGACGAGATCAAGTATATAATGCATTATTTGCATGGCGCAATAATACGCTTGTTAGATTATGCGATGATCGTGCAATCTCAATTAAGGATCTGAATAAAGACATATCCGGATTTCCGGCGCCACGTATACTTGTAGGTGACGGTGTTTCTGTTTGTAAGAGTTTTGATGGATTTGCTGATTGCGTTGTCCCACCAAAATTAATGCGATATCAAACAGCATATGGCGTAGCACTAGCTGCACTACATGCCGAGCCTATCCCGGCAATCGAGCTTGAACCATTCTATCTGCGCCCATCACAAGCAGAACGAGAGCGAAAGGAAAAGTAGTTAGTTTGAGGTTTTGCCCCAATTTGGGGCAAAACCTCTTTCTTAGTATTCTTTATCATTATTTGACTATCGCCTTGTGAAGTTGTCAATCATTTTCACTCATCAGTGTCGCGTACTCTTCCCATTGTTCCATCAGATCGTCAAGTTGTTGTTGAATGCTCTTTTCTAAGTCATCTATTTCCAGCAACTTCTCGTAGTCTGACGAGAACTCGCCTCTTTGTAGCTCGATGTCATATAACTCAACTTCTAGCTTCTCGATCTCACGTTCGAGTCTTCTAAGCTCCTTTTGTAGCTCAGAAGGCTTTATTTTTTTATTCTGTGCTGACGCATTCGACTTTTGCTTCCCTTTGCCCTTCCCCTTGTCGGAAGCTGTGTCATCGACTTTTACTGCAGACGGTGTGCTTGCACTGAATTTGCCCTCAGCGCGCATTGCCACGTACTGCTCATATGTGCCTCTGAAGTCAGTTAACACGCCATTTTCAAGGGCCCATATACGTGTCGCAAATCTATTTATAAAGTATCTGTCATGGGAAATGAATAATAACGTTTCATCGTATTTTGCAACAGCACTCTCTATCCACTCTCGTGATGCAAGATCCAGATGGTTGGTGGGTTCATCAAGAATCAGTAAGTTTATTTCATGATTCATTAGCATACATAGGCGCAGTCGGCTTTTCTCGCCACCTGACAAATCACTCACATATTTGAATACATCTTCACCTGAGAACAAATACGCACCTAGCCTGTTTCTTGCAGTCTGAGGGCTCTCGTTTTGCTCATATATAAGTGTGTCCATCACTGAACGATACTCATTAGCAAACTCAATAATCTGAGGCAAATACGCAGGCTTTACAGAGGGTCCAAGACGAATCATCCCTGAATCAGGCTTCACCTCATCCATTATCATTTTGATGAGGGTCGTCTTCCCTGTTCCGTTATCACCAATGATTACTATTCGTTCTCCACCCTCTACAAGAAGCTCGTCTATATCAATCAGTTTTTTATCATTGTATGATTTCGTAAGACCTTTAATTAGCATAACTTCATCGCCACGAAACTCGCGCTTTGAAAAGCTCGCACGCATGGTCTTATCTCTGTCAGGTCTGTCAGTCTTAAGTACACGCTCAGCACGGGTTCTCATGGCAAATGACTTCTTCATCAATGAGCTTTTGCCAATGCCCCAACCTTGAAGTCTGTCTGCAGTATAATTTAAGCGTTTCGCTTCTGCCTGCTCACGCTCATATCTTTCCATTTGCTCGTTATAGCGTCTTTTCTTCTCTTGAACGTAGTAACTGTAATTTCCGCTGTAAAATTCAGCTTTACCATTGCTGATTTCAATTGCTCTGTTTATTACCCTGTCAAGAAAATATCTGTCATGGGATACGATTAGCACGCTTCCTTTGAATTTTATAAGAAACTCTTCAAGCCAAATCGTTGCATTTAAGTCAAGATGGTTTGTCGGCTCGTCTAATAACAAGATGTCGGTATCCTCTAGAATAAGCCTTGCTAAGTTAATTCTTGTTTTTTCGCCACCTGATAAAGTACTAAATTGCTGTGCTCTTTGTACTTGTGGAATTTGCAGACCATTTGCAACACGATTTAACTCTATCTCACTGGTATATCCGCCCATTCGCTCATATTCATTGGTGAGCTTATCATACTTTTCCAGCACATTAGAAGGGGCAGAGCTTGACATAATTTCTTCAAGTTGTTCCATTTCGGCTTTAATGGAATAAAGGCGGGAGAATGCTGTTCTTAACACATCTTCAGCTGTAAAGTCATCAGGAAACTCAGGAATCTGTGAAACCATACCCAGCACCTTAGATGATGGTATAACAATGTCACCCTCATCCTCTGAGAGCTCACCGGCGATAATTCTCAGCAATGTTGTCTTTCCTGCTCCGTTTTTACCAAGCAAGCCAACACGCTCGCCCTGTGACACATCAAAAGTGACATCATCAAGGATGTCAACGCCTTCTTCAAATGCTTTTTTAATCTTTTGTACAGAAATATCTACCATTTTTATGGTCATTCCTTTTTGTATGAAACTTGCATATAGAATAACACAAATTCGACTGTAAAACAATCGAACTTGTGTTTTGTGTTTTGTCACTAGGTACTAGTCACATTGAACATGAGGCGCGACGAAGAGTCCTGTGTTTTCGATTTCCAAAGCGAGTTTGGGGCGCCCAGCAAACATGGTTATGGCTATAATTTATTTGAAGCGCACACTGTCTGAGCGACGAAATCGGTAGTGTTACCTTGAAGAAATAGCACACTCTAATTTCTTTGGATTTTTTCGGTTGCCTAGGCGAAGAACCGTAGGAATACCCGTTGGTATTCCAAGGGGCTTCAACGACGGCAGGCGGAAAAGACAGTTAAAGGAGGGGGTGATATTTCTACAAGGTGACACTGGAATACAGACTCTGAGTGCAAGCGCAAACGGACCAATGACTAGTAACCATTTTATTGCACTAAATTGCATATTATTCCCTAAATCATTGACCTTTTCTTTGCTATATGGTATTTTTTTCCTATGAAACAACAAGCTAAGCTACAATACAGATATTATGAAGTCCCACCTGATAGTCATGTATTACCTTTACTTGGCTCTAGTTGGATTCGCGAATATGACAACAGGTCGGATCAATTGCACTTTCATAATTGCCTAGAAATCGGGTATTGCCATTTTGGCGAAGGTACCCTCACCTATCGCGACGAAAATTATAAATATAAAAAGAAAATGTTCTCAATCATTCCTGCTCGTTATCCACACAATACAAATAGTATTGCAGGTCAAAAATGTCATTGGGAATACCTTTTCATAAATGTAGACGGTTTTCTCAACAAATTCTTCCCTAATAGTGCATTCACAAGAAAACAACTTGCGCGAAAAATCAACAGGAATGCGCACTTAATAAGGCATAAAGAAAATCCACATCTAGCTAAGTTGATTTTATCCATAATTGAAGAGCAACGAAGGAAGTCAGATCTGTACCGTGAAAGTACTAATGGATTACTTCAGTCATTGCTGGTTTGTATTGCTCGTTTATGTGATAATGATTTTTCTACTGCTGACGTTGGTCGTGATCTTGGCCCAATTACTGCAGGGATTGATTATGCTGAAAAGAATTTTAGTGAAAAGATAACTGTCGCTATGCTTGCAGATGCGTGTCATATGAGTGAATCTCACTTTAGGCGATTGTTTGTGCAGTCAATGAATATCTCACCACTTGCATATATTAATAGGATTAGAATTGAAGCTGCATGTAGTTTACTGCACACCACCAATGAGTCTATTGGTGATATTGCTGTAAAATGTGGCTTCATTACCATAACTGCACTTAATCGTAATTTTAAGGAAATTGTTGGAATGACTCCTACTCAATGGCGTATGGATTCAGACAATTATGAGCGAAAACTCATGAACGGCACCATATTACCCTATGAAGGTTGGCGATAATGGTTATTTTTGCATAAGTTTTGGTCGATTTCGCCAACACAAAAATGTGAATTTATGATACTTTATTAACATCAAATTGACACGCAGATGGATTTATTTTGTTATAACTTACAAACATGGCTCTATCCGTACGTCAATTTAATTTTATTTAATGAAGGGATCTATTAAAAATGAAGAAACTGTTAGTACTTATCCTCATCCTTGCACTTGGCTTTGTTGTTGTTGCATGTGGCAACGGAGATGACAACGGCGATGCTGCCGGTACTGTCGAAGACGGCGGCGTCATCACAGTCTGGTGTTGGGATCCTGCGTTCAACCTTTTTGCAATGGAGCAAGCCGCACTTATTTATCAGGATATAAACCCAAATTTTGAAATCCAAATAATCGAAACACCATGGGAGCAAGTTGATGAACAAATCACAACATTTGCAACTGCCGGAACACTTGACTTGCTACCCGACATTATGCTCGTTCAAGATCAGGCATTCCAATTAAATGTTATGAATTTCCCTGAAGTATTCCTTGATCTGACAGATTCAGGCATTAACTTTGCAGAGTTCGGCACTGCCAAAACTTCACTTTCAATGGTAGATGGCAGAAATTATGGCGTTCCATTTGATAATGGCGTAACAATTATGGGACTACGAACAGATGTTATCGGAGAAGCAGGTCTGACAATTGATGATTTTACAAGTGTTACTTGGGATGATTTCATTACACTCGGTCTGCAAGTTCTTGAAGCAACCGGCAGACCTATGCTTGCCACCACAACAGGCGGAGGAGACTATGTTGACTTTATGATTAAATCTGCAGGTGTTAGTATGTTTAATGCTGACGGTAGCCCAAATCTCGATAATAACCCAACACTAAGAGAAGCTATTGACATTTATGTTCAACTCGTCCAAACAGGCGTACTAGTTGAAGTAGACGGTTGGGATGCTTACATTGGTTCATTTGTAAATGATGTTGTAGCGGGAACCATTGCCGGTTGCTGGATACTCGGTTCAATTCAACAAAATCCGGACCATTCAGGTCTATGGGCTGTAACAAATGTTCCAAGACTAAATGTTGCAGGCGGAACAAACTACTCAAGTTGGGGCGGTTCAAGCTGGGCTGTTACAACTAATGCCAATGCCCCACTTGCAATCGATTTCCTAAAGAACACCTTTGCAGGTAGCGTAGAGCTTTACGACATTCTTCTTCCGGAAGCCGGCGCACTTGCAACTTGGATTCCTGCAGCTGCAAGTACAGTGTACCAAGAAGAACACCCATTCTTTGGCGGGCAAAGAGTTGCTGCTGACATTATTAACTTCTCTGCAAACATTCCTACATTCTATTTCGGAATATTCCACTATGAAGGAATCTCAGCACTTGAAGTTGCTATAACAAATATCCTCAACGGCGCAGACATAGATACTGAGCTACAAGCAGCGCAAGAATTTGTTGTATTCCAAATGGGTGGTTAACATCTAAATTTTCAAAGTAGTTGGTTTTACTTTTTTGCGATACTCAGAGTAGGAGTTAGGTGTTTTTACCTAACTCCTACGCACAGCGAAGTCAAATACGGAATTGGAGGTTTTTATCGTTTATGAAAAATAGTGGTAAGCCTTCCGGTGGTGCTGTCATAAAAAAATCCGGATTCACCCTAAGTCAAAAACAAGGATTAACCGGATGGGCTTTTTTATTTCTCGCTGCTGGTTTAATTGTAATGATGAATTTTTATCCTATGGTCAGAGGTTTTATGATGTCATTACAAACAGGCGTTGGTGCAAATATGCAATTTGCCGGATTTGTAAACTATACGCGCCTGTTTGAAGATCCTCGCTTTCGCCAAACGGTAATAAATACATTTATTTATCTTCTTGTTCAAGTACCAATAATGCTTATAATGGGACTTATTCTTGCCTCTATGCTTAATAGTCGTAATTTAAAAGCAAAAGGCTTCTTCCGCACGGCAATATTTCTGCCGTGTGCTGTTGGACTTGTTGCATACTCTCTTGTTTTTCGTCAAATGTTTGCCTTTGACGGTTTAGTTAATACTGTACTGGTAAATATTGGAATATTGGAAACAGGTCATAACTGGCTAGGCACTCCATGGTCAGCCAGATTGGTCATTATACTAGGGCTTTTGTGGCGATGGACAGGTTTTAATATGATATTCTATCTGGCAGGGATACAGAATATTGATAATTCAATTTATGAAGCAGCCCGTATAGACGGCGCTAATATTTTCCAGCAATTTTGGAAAATAACAATACCACTTTTGAGGCCCATTATTCTGCTAACAGCAATAATGTCTACAAATGGTACTCTTCAATTATTTGATGAGTCATTTAACCTCACTCAGGGCGGACCCGGTGTGTCTTCAATGACAATGTCCCACTACATCTTCGATACTGCATTCGCCGGAAATCCGATGCTTGGATACGCCTCAGCAATGTCATTTGCTATTCTTTTGATGGTGGCACTTCTGGCATTCTTACAGATAAAGGTGGGTGACAGGCGATGAAAGTAAAATTTTCAAGAATATGTATGTACGTATTTCTTTCTATAGCAGCTTTTTTATCTCTTTTCCCCTTGTACTGGACTGCTGTGTCTGCCACAAACACAACACCTGATATTCTGGCAGCATCTATGACACCAGGCTCCGAGCTGATTGCCAACTTTACCAGGTTGCTTGAGCTAACAAGTTTAGGAAGAGCTTTTTGGAATTCTGCCCGCAATGCAATACTACTCACTGCTATTTCCGTGACTATATGCTCACTGGCAGGTTACGCTTTTGAGGTGTATCACAGCAAGGCAAAAGACAGGCTGATGAGTGTTTTACTCCTCTCAATGATGATACCTTTTGCTGCAATAATGATTCCTCTATTTCGCCTTATGGCGAATATAGGACTGGTTAATACGACACTTGGTTTTATGCTACCAACATTGTCAACAGCGTTTTTGATAATGCTCTTTCGCCAAAGCAGTCGCTCATTCCCTCGTGAAATGATTGAAGCCGCGCGAATAGACGGATTAAACGAAATACTTATTTTCATAAGAATATATGTACCGACAATGAAGTCCACATACGCTGCTGCGACCACAATTACCTTCATGGCAGCGTGGAATGTTTTTATGTGGCCAAGAATAATCATGATGTCCCCGGACTCAGTTACAATGCCAATGCTCATTTCAAATCTAATGGCTGGATATGTGACTGAATTTGGTGTTGTTATGCTTGCAGTTTTGATTGCCACACTTCCAACAATACTTCTCTTCTTATTTTTGCAAAGATATTTTGCAGAAGGTATAATGGGTACAGTAAAGTAAAAAACCGCAACTTGATAAAAACCGCAACTTGATGCACAAAATTATGAAAGGAACCGCAATACATGAAATTTAACTCCGACAAACTTAACGACCCTACCTATTTTCGCGAAAATCGCCTTGATGCACGCTCAAGCCATAAATATTATCGCAATGAGGCTGAAGTACAAACAGGCTGCAGCAGCTTCTTAAAGTGCCTAAACGGCACATGGAAGTTTAGTTATGCCAAAAATATCCCACTTGCTCCAAAGGACTTTTTTAAGACTGATTTCGACTGCAAAGATTGGGATAATATAACGGTTCCCGGTCATATTCAAATGCAAGGATATGATATACCACAGTATGTAAATGTGCAGTGGCCATGGGATGGACTTAACGATATCGAACCCCCTGATATTCCTGAAGATTTTAATCCAACGGCAAGCTATGTTAAGTATTTCACAGTACCTGAGCATATGCAAGGAGAGGATCTATTTATCTCTTTTCAAGGTGTCGAAAGTGGCTTTGCTCTCTGGCTGAACGGACACTATATTGGTTATGGCCTTGATGGATTTACACCGTCTGAGTTTGAGCTGACGCCACACTTGGTTAAAGGTGAAAATAAGCTGGCTGTACAAGTTTTCAAGTTTACGGCAGGAAGTTGGATTGAGGATCAGGATTTCTTCCGCTTCTCAGGTATTTTCCGTGATGTTTTCCTGTTCTCAACTCCAAAAGTACATGTCCGCGACTTAAAAGTAGAAACTCAGCTTGAAGATGATTTTTCCAAAGGCACACTTTGTGTTTCAATGAATCTTTCTGATAAAGCTAAAGGCAAGGTCGAAGCGGCTCTATCTTGTGGATGTGACACCATTAGCACTGTAAGCGTTGAGCTACTATGCGATACGCAAATCAACTTCTCTATAGACAAGCCTTCCCTTTGGAATGCTGAAAAACCTCATTTATATAAGCTTGAGCTACGTATTTATAATAATAAAGGTGAGTTAAGTGAGATAATCGTGCAAGATGTAGGATTCCGTAAGTTTGAACTCATCGGTAATATTATGCACATTAATGGAAAACGTGTTGAGTTCTACGGCACAAATAGACATGAATTTTCTGACAAAACAGGTCGTGCAATCACAAAAGAGCAAATGGAATCCGATATTATAACCATGAAGCAATTCAACATCAATGCACTGCGTACATCGCATTATCCTAATCACCCCTACACATACGAGCTCTGTGACCGCTACGGACTATATGTCATTGATGAAGTGAACCTTGAATCACACGGCAGATGGCACCATATTGTAACATCAGATGTAGGTGCAAGTGCTGCGCTTCCCGGCGATGATCCTAAGTGGCTTGATATCGTCATTGATCGTGTAGACAGCCTTTATGAGCGTGATAAAAACCATCCAAGTATTGTTATTTGGTCACTTGGCAACGAATCTTATGGTGGAATCAATATTCTGAAAATGGCAGAACGATTCCGTGCACTGGATAGCACTCGTCTAGTTCATTATGAAGGTGTAGATCATGATCCACGTTATCCTGATAGCACTGATATGTATAGCAAGATGTATACTTCTCCATCAGATTTAGATGTTTACTTAACTGAAAATACCGAAAAGCCTATGATACTGTGTGAATATCTACACACAATGGGCAACTCTGGTGGTACGCTATTTAAGTACATTGATATGATGAAAAAGCATCCCCATTACCAAGGTGGCTTCATCTGGGATTTCATTGATCAAAGTTTACTAAAAAAAGATCGTTACGGCAAGTCTTTCCAAGCATATGGTGGTGACTTTGATGATCGTCCGTGTGATTACAACTTCTGTGGTAATGGTATACTCTATGCTGACAGAGGTCGTTCACCAAAGCTACAAACCGTAAAGTTTAACTATCAAGGGATTGTGGCTGGTGTTAGTGCTGATAAGGTCGTTGTTACAAATAAGAACCTCTTTACATGTACCTGTGAGTACGATTGTGTTGTGATTTTAGAGAAAAACGGAGTGGAGATTGAGCGTAAATGCCTTGAAACTGCAGTAGAACCACTTACAACAGAAACCTATCCCCTACCGCTAAGTGTTCCTGCACATCCCGGTGAGTATGCCATCACAGTGTCTTTCCGTCTTAAAGAAGACACTCTATGGGAAAGATGTGGACATGAGGTTGCATTTGGACAGCATGTTGTTAAGGTAGAAGCAGCTGCTGTATCACCTGTATGCACAACTCCTCTTAAGGTCATTCACGGCGTTCAATCACTAGGCATTAGAGGCGAAAACTTCAGTATGCAATTTACTAAGACAAGAGGCGGACTCTCCTCATATAAGTATGCCGGTCGCGAAATGATTAAGCAAATTCCAAAGCCAAACTTCTGGCGCGCACCTGTTGATAATGATGTTGGTAATCTTATGCCTATTCGTTACGCGCAATGGAAGATCGCAAGTCTTTATTGCTCTCATGTACCTCATGAGAAACTTCAATCATGGCCACCGTCCTTAGAGCCTGTTGTTGAAAGCACGCCTGAGAAAGTCACTGTTTCTTTCACATACTATCTTCCAACATCACCAACCTCAGAATGCGATATTAAATATACAGTCCTATGTGACGGTACTGTAAATGTTGACTTGTCATGCCATCCAAAAGGGCTTCCTCCAATGCCTGCATTCGGAATGATATTCAAGCTGGATGCAGACTACGAAAACCTCGAGTGGTACGGCATGGGACCCGAAGAGAGCTACATCGATCGCGCAACAGGCGCAAGGCTTGGTATCTATCGTAACAAGGTTGCTGATAACATGGCAAAATACCTTGTTCCACAAGAGTGTGGCAACAAGGTTGGCGTAAGATATGCAAAATTAACAGATAGCTCTGGTAAAGGATTCATCTTCTCTGCTGAAGATATGGAGTTCTCAGCGCTTCCATATACCCCACATGAGCTTGAGAATGCAATGCATGACCATGAGCTTCCAGAGGTTCATTACACCGTTGTCCGTGCAAATCTTCGTCAAATGGGTATCGCCGGCGACAACACTTGGGGTGCTCGCACACACGAAGAGTTCTTGCTTCCAACAGATGAAAAGTTGAACTTCTCATTCAGCTTCAAGGGAATATAGTATTCACGCATAGCAGAAACCCGACTTTACGGTCGGGTTTCTATCTTATTATAATTTATTCAACTGTTAAAATGTATTCGCGGTTAATTAGTGTTCGTGTGCCGTCAAAAGACTTGTCTGTACCATCACTTTGATAGATGAAGCCAACTTTTTCTAACACCTTGCCTGATGCAGGGTTTTTCTTTTCGTGTACAGCAAAGAGTTTTTTCTGGCCAAGTTCATTGATTGCAAAGTTGACCATTGCCTGTGCGACTTCAGTTGCTAAACCCATTCCCCAGTATTTCTTCATTATGCAATAGCCGAGTTCGAAAACACCTTCATCATTGCGAACATACATTGCGCTGGAGCCAATTAGCTCATCTATTTCTTTTAGCTCAATACCCCAGTCATATGCTTTGTCACTATGGATTGATGCTGATGCACCTGTGAGCCATGTTTTCGTTTCTTCAACCGACTTATTCGTATTCCAACGCATGTATTTTGAAACATCCGGATCTGATGTCCAATTATCGTAGGCTACCTGTGCATCAGTGATTTTTAACGGTCGCAGTATTAATCTTTCTGTTTCTAAGCGTGGTGTAATCATAAATCCTCAATTTATTTTGTGATAACTTCATCAAAAATGTCTTTTTTCTTACCTCTGGCTAATACAACAATTATTCTCGTAATACCTAGCAACAAAATTAACAGGAATGTTACCCATGTTTCCGTATAACTTTCAACTCCTGTTGCAGGTAGTCTTTTCCCACCACCACCCGGACCTGGACCTGGACCTGGACCCGGACCTGGAGCTCTGCCATCTTCAGCTACGTTGTAATACCATACTATTATCAAGTTTATTGTTTCACCTACAACCTCTGCATTCGCTGCTACAATATTTTGTTCTGTAGCCATTAACATCATAAATGATGGTGGAGGTACTACGAATGATCCGTGCAAAATCTCGAGATTTTTATCATCCAGGTATGTGTCATCTTCGTATCCATAAACTACAACTGACCAATCTTCATGGAAATAAACTGTAGCACTTGGAAGTTGATTTCTGTTGAGCACATGATTTGTGTCAAATATACTGCCTATTCTATAGAAATAATCACGACCTTGTGGGTTATGTACTGTATCTCTATTTACATTGCCGTCTAAATCTCGGATGTAATAATAGATCCGAAGGTGTCGGTATACAGGTGTTTCCGGCACAGGTACATCTTCGTCATCGTATGGATTATCACCATCTCCCGGTACTTCTAACACTGCTACATTTCTTACTGTTTGACCAGCTGCAGCTTCAAGCACTTCCACTCTATATGTTATTACTGTATTTCCGGGCTGCAGTGGATTGATTGGAATACGAAGTACTCCTTCAATAAAAGTAAAGGTAAATTCTACCGGGTTTCCGCCCCTGGTTACTGTCAACGATTCAGGAATAAAACGAACCATATTCACATTCATATAGTCTCTAACTGCAAAGTTAGTCGCTATTGGTACAGTTCCCGGATTGGTTACTGTTATTGAATACGTGATTTCATCACCAACATATGCAACCGTTCGATTTGATGTTTTTCTTATCGTTGGTACCGGAACGATTACTTCTTCACTGACAGGATTATCATCATCCGGATCCGGAGTTTCTAACACTGCTGTGTTGCGAATTAGTTGACCGGTTGCAGCATTGAGCACTCGCACCCTGAATGTTATTACTGTATCTTCTTGTAATAGTGGATTTAACGTAACACGAAGTACCCCTGCATTAAAGGAAGAAGTAAATTCTGTTGGATTTCCACCCCTGGTTACAGTTAACGATTCTGGAATAAACTCAACATACCTTGTATCTAACACATCTACAACTGTAAAGTCGCCTTCTAAATTAACTTGGTTCGGATTATTGACGGTTATTGTATATGTAATTTCATCGCCAACAGATGTGACAATACGGTTTGCCGATTTCGTTATTGTTGGAGGCATTGCTCTCACAGGAACGTCTTCATCATCATAGGGATTATCGCCATCACCCGGTACGTCTAGTATAACTACATTTCTAACAGTTTGACCAGCTGCTGCCGGTAAAACTTCAACGCTGTAGGTGATTACTGTGTTTCCGGGTAGTAGTGGATTGATTGGAATACGAAGTACTCCTTCAATAAAAGTAAAGGTAAATTCTACCGGGTTTCCACCCCTGGTTACAGTTAGCGATTCAGGAATAAAGCGAACCATGTTCACATTCATATAATCATAGACCGCAAAATCTTCTGCAATCGCAACAGTACCCGGATTGGTTACTGTTATTGTATATGTAATATAATCCTCAACACTTGATATTGTACGATCCGATGTCTTTGCAATCTGTGGTACCGGGATTATTACTTCATTACTCTCAAGGTCATCATCATCAGGTGTTTGTAGTACTGCTGTGTTACGAATCAGTTGTCCACTTGCAGGTTCGAGCACCAGTACTCTGAATGTTATTATTGTATATCCTCGTGGTAGTGGATTAAACGTAACACGAAGTTCATCAGTTTCATCATCATACACATAGCGGCCTTCTTCAACCGGAAGCTCGTTTATAGTTACTGAGCCGGGAATAAATTCAACAAATCTTGTATCTATTGTGTCGACAACTGTAAAGTCGCCCTGTAAATCAATGTGATTCGGGTTATTAACAACTATTGTATATGTAATTATATCATCAACAGATGTAACACTGCGGTTTGCTGACTTTACAATGCTGGGAGGACGTATTATTTCAAAGTAACCAGTACTTTTGTGGGAAATATCATCACTTGGCCATCCATCACGTACTATCTCGCGTACTGTCATCTCTACTCTAAATATTCCGGGCGGGAATTGTGACACATCAATATTGTGAGGGCCATGTGTGAGTAAATACTCACCGCGCTCACCTTGCGTATTAATATTAGTTGAAGAACCTGCACTGCGCCCTCTTACAACTACCTCGCCAGTGATTGTGTTAATAATGCGCCAAGCATAACGATAGTTTCCGTAAGTGTCATCTTCATGGCGACCAACAGTTACTGTATCCGGTTGTTGGACTGGATTTGCCAAAGTACTTGTTCTATTACCTTCGATGTCAACGAAAGAGTGCGTGCGTTGCATTACGACATTGATAAAGCTTCCTTGAGGAGCCCAGTCACCTGCAAAATGTCCTATAATGTTTAATGCATAAAGACCCTCCGGACCAGGATCACCATTAACAATTGGCCATTGGCTATTGAAGAAATTTGTTACATTTCCTTCACCACTAACTGAAAATTCAGTACTATTAATTGGTGGCGATCCAATTAGCCAACTGTGGTGATACGCAAATTCATCATTATCGTTTGCAACTCCGGTATTTATGCAGTTTATATGATAAAAGGTGATTTCTGTATTTCTCAGATTCGTAACACGATATTCACTTATAATAGGCGAAACCAATACATTATCTTGCGTATATAATCTATGTCTTGGTGTTGCTGTTGTATTATAAACATCAAAAATAATATGAGTCAATGTAAATGGATTTTTGTCTACATTTAGTTCATCAGTTTCCGGCTCATCTGTATTCTCTAACTCGTCTGCGTACTCATTATATGTATATTCATAATCTACTGTAACATAGTCTTCGTTTTCATACTCTGATAAAGACTGGTCATCGTAATAATCATCATATGATACTTCTTCATAGTCGACATCATATGAACGCTCTAACTCATGTGTTTCATCTGCAATATATATATCCAAATATGGTGCATAATGTGCAGTAATTTCTGCAGGTAACATACTCATCAATACCGCAACTGCCAGCAACATTGCTATTGCAATTGCTACTTTCGTAGTTCTCACTAATCGAATTACTTTTCTCATATGGGCATTTACCTCTTTCGTTAATTAGCTATTTAAATCATTATGCAAAATGCGCTAATTGCTACAAACACAATACAAAAGTGTAACAAATTGTAACAGTGTGTTTTATGATTCTACTATTCTTGAGCATTTCTGTCAACATTTATTTGTTGATTTTTTCAATAATATTCATATTTTATGCAACAGATTATGAGAAAACTGCTAAAAAAGGATAAAAAACGACATTTCAATGTAGAAATGTCGTGCTTTTTTATCTTGTTTAAATCATTAGTGATACTAGTTTTATTTGGAGGATTTTCTTCTGTCCATATCTATCCACAGTCTGTAGCTTTTGTAAATCGCTAATGGCAATATCATTAGTGCAAACAATAATACTGCACCGCTTCCACCAAAGTCACTATTTGATTGTAGAGATTGTATAAGTCTATTCTTACTTATTGCGCTGTGAACAATGTGTTCACTTTCAAAGAACATACCTTCCAAAGTGTGGTTTATTATTACATAATCTCCAGTGCCAAATTCTGTGAGATTGCGTGCAGAGAGTAACGCTGTCATCCCAACATTCGCCGTCATAATATACTCATGATGATCAGCAATTGCATTTACTATTCTTCGAGGTTCTCCACTATCAGCAAATTCAAAATTGTTGAATACATCACCATTGTTAAATATAAATGCACTGTTATTATCGTAATATACACCGCCGTCAATATTTGCTGTACCGTAGCTAACTGCACCATCATACATGGTGAACAAGCCGTCTTGAAGAGCTACATTACCGCCCACATACGAAAGATTGTTTGATATTTCTCCGTCATGCATAACAAACTCAGAATTATCGATAAACACTCCACCGCCGGCAGCTTCAGTTATATAATCATATGCAAAATTATATGCAATTTGACCGTTGTACATAGTGAAGTTGCTTTGTGCCTTGAGTCCAACTCCTCCACCTTCTTCTGTTGTTGAGTTTCCTGAAATAAGGCCATTACTCATTACAAATGTGCTGTTCAGGGCTGCTACTCCGCCACCCCAAGTTGCATTGTTTCCAAAAATGTCACCATTATACATAATAAATGATCCATCAGAAACGGCTACTCCGCCACCGTGTTGTGATGCAGTATTACTCCATATATCTCCACCATACATAATTAATGTACCGCCGGATTCGACATTAACTCCACCGCCAATATTTGCTATATTAGCAATAATTGCGCTACCATTATATACAGTGAGCCTTCCTCCGGCATTGACATTAACTCCACCACCTGTGTCTGCAGTGTTGCCAATTATTAGACTTCCGCCATATTCATTTCCTGACATTAGCAAGTGACCGTTATGAGCAACCTCAACTCCACCATGATTAAACATGGGATCATCTACGCCTTCCAAAACAACATTTCCATGTAGACGCAAAGTCCCGTGAACAACAAAGTGACGCTGGTCTTCTGTTGCCATAATTAAATTCGCCTGATAATGTTCATTTGTTATGGTGATTTCTACCTCTTCAGGAACAATAATTTCTGATGCCATTATCATATCAGATACATAAACAGTATAACTGCTTATTGTTGACATTCCGGCAACCACCTCTTGAAGCTCAACAAAATCATTGACACTATATGTTATATGATTTCCTCTATCACTATGAGGTACTCCTCGATCTGTAGTTCTTGTACCACCACTACTTCCATTATTGTTATTGTTGGTTGTAGCAGAAGAATCGTTATTCGATTCATCTACATGTGTATCATCATTTTGTCCATTGTTATTATCACCTATATCCTCACCTGTGTCAGGTGCGCTTGGTGTAGATTCCGGCGTGGGCTCTGGTGTAGGTTGTGGTGTTGGCGTAGGTGTGGGGACAGGCGTGGGAGTCGGTACGGGCGTAGGTGTTGGCGTAGGAGTTGGTACAGGTTCATTTGGTGTTTCCCCGGTTGGCGGTGATGGCGTATTGTAGTCATCATAATCATTCATTGCTAACATTGTTATTTGAAGGGTCAGCAAAACCATCACAATCAACGAAATAACAATTGTGATATTTATTTTGGTTCTAATTTTTGTTTTTTTCATTTCATTTGCTCTTTGCATGCTTGTTGCTCCTAGTATAGCGTTCCGCAAATAACTAGCCTGAGCTTACACAGCTTTTTCCGCCATACTGCGTTAAAAAATCTTGAAAGGCCACTGGCATTACTGCGATTTTTCGCCTTGTTTGACGAAAAAATCTGCGCAATTTAAGTCCAGTTATTTGCGGAACGCTATACTAGTGATTTGCTATTGTGTCTATTATAATTGAAGAAGGTTATTTTAGCAACAGTTTGTGAAGTTTTTGTGAACACGATGAGTATTTTCTGTTAATTTTATCAATATTCACACCTTGTTAATATAATTTGCCACGGTGACATGCTCCCACCGCCTACGCGAACTTAGAGACGGGGGACATACTAGCTGAGTTATACGAGTTTCAAGCTTCACTTGAAACGTTTGGTAACTCTTGTTATAATGTCATGAATTAATCTTCTTGATTAACATTGTCTATTTGGGAGCTTGAATGATGTATCTTAAGTTATTTTTTACTTTTGCATATATTGGACTGTTCACTTTTGGTGGTGGTATTGCTATGCTCCCTATGTTTCAACGTGAACTGGTTGAAAAAAACAAATGGCTTACTGAAAAGGAAATGATCGACCTCTTTTCCGTTGGTCAATGTTTACCGGGCATAATCGCTGCAAATACAGCAGTTTTTGTTGGATATAAGACAAAAGGTATCTTGGGAGGTATCGTTGCTGCACTTGGTGTAGTCGTCCCTTCACTCACAGTAGTTTTATCTGTTGCTATTTTAATTACAAACCTTGCAGATTATCCAATCGTTCAAAGAGCCTTTGTTGGACTGCGCGTGTGTGTAAGCGTACTTATTATCAACGCAGTAATCAGGCTGAGAAAACATTCAATAGTAGATTGGCCATCTGCCATTATATGCGCGATTGTCTTTGTTTTTGCAGTATTTATGCTTTTACCAATTCCACTCCTTATCATTCTTGCAGGCATTTGTGGCATGATAGTCACCTCTCTTCGAAAGTGCAAAGCGCCGGAAGACGGAGGCTCGGAATGATATATTTAGAATTATTTGTCGAGTTTTTCATTACAGGAGCATTGATTTTTGGCGGAGGGCTTGCTGCAATTCCGTTCCTCAACCAAATGGGATATAGAACAGGCTGGTTCACAACAACAGAACTTATGGATATGGTTGCCATATCCGAAGCCACTCCGGGCCCAATCGGTATAAATGTATCTACATTCGCAGGATACACCGTTGCAGGAATACCCGGTGGAATCGTTGCAACAATCGGGCTTGTTCTACCTTCAATTATTATCTCACTAATAGTCGCAAGACTAATGGTGCAATTTCGCAAAAGCAAATATGTCGAATCCGCTCTCTACGGACTAAGATCTGCATCACTCGGCTTAATAGCAGCCGCAGGGATCGCCGTATTTTTCCTGGTAATGTTTGGAACTGAGTTGCGAAACATTACAGGAGAGCACATCATGGCTGTTGATTATAGAGCGCTGATATTAGCTGCAGTTCTGTTCGTATTAACTAACAAAATCAAGGGTCACCCTGCAATATTCTTAGCATTTAGCGCCATTGTTGGGATACTCTTCCTATAATGCTCATAGCGGGCAATTTCCTCCGATTTTTTCGCTAGAACGGGTCTTATCGCCCTAATACGAAGTATCAACGAAGTTACATACGCGAAAAAACCGTAGAAAACTCCCCACTATGCGCATATGTCTAAGTAAACAAACTAAGGAGATAGCTACTTGAATTACGCAATTAGTCGCGACACTAAAATCGCAAAAACATATGAATATGACGTCGTTATTGTAGGAGCAGGCCTGGCAGGACTGTATGCTGCACTTAATATGGACGAAAACATTAGCTGCATCATTCTTGCAAAGGAGAACATGGACTGCTCAAGCTCCTGGCTTGCACAAGGCGGAATAGCTGCAGCAATTAATGAAGGTGATACTCCCCTGCTACACCTTGAAGACACTGTTATTGCAGGTGCCGGAGAGTGTAACATAGAAGCTGTTGCTGTCTTGGTTAATGAAGGACCATATGATGTGGAAAGGCTGTTTGAACTTAATGTTCCGTTTGATCTAGATGAAGATGGAGATTTCTACTTTACTCGTGAGGGCGGACATAAGAAACGACGTGTTGTTCACGCAGGTGGCGACGCTACAGGACGCGAAACTATCAGATCACTCTCTCAAATAGTGTCAGAGCGTGAGAATATAACATTTTGCGGTCATGCTTGCTTGTTTGACGTTCTTGTTGATGACAATGGCGTCAATGGCGTGGTTATTCGCCAAAATGATAGTGAATTCCATCTTATTAAAACGAATAATGCGATTATTGCAACAGGAGGCATAGGGCAACTTTATCTTTCAAGCACGAACCCCATCGTTGCTACTGCTGACGGCATTGCAACTGCTATACGAGTCGGGGCAAATGTAACTGATCTTGAGTTTATACAATTTCACCCTACAGGTTTGTGGGATCCTGAAAGTAATGGCAACGAGTTTCTTATATCAGAGGCTGTTCGCGGCGAAGGTGGCTTGCTAAAAAACAGCAAGGGTGAACGCTTTATGGTTAATGAGCATGAACTGGCAGAACTTGCACCTCGTGATATCGTTGCACGCGGCATTATCAGAGAGCTTAGACGTAGTGGTAAAAAACATGCCTATCTTGACATAACATCACAGTCTGAGGATTTTCTGAAAACTCGCTTCCCCACCATCTATAACGAATGCCTTAATCGTGGAATAAATATCGCAAATGACAAAATCCCTGTTAGCCCAACTCAGCATTATTTAATGGGCGGTATTGAAACCGATGTAAATGGTTGTACTAATATCAAAGGATTCTATGCATGTGGCGAAGCTGCAAATACAGGTGTTCACGGAGCTAATCGCCTTGCGTCAAACTCCATGCTTGAATGCCTGGTCTTTGGTCGTCGTACTGCACTTCATATTAATCAATCATATGATGGTACTGCTGATTTTACTAACGCAACAAAAATTGAAAATTTGCCCTCTCGTCCACACTCAACCCTTGATTATGCTCAGCTTCGCAAAGAAGTGCAAACCCTTATGAGCGAGTACTGTTACGTCATTCGTAACACAAAGGGGTTAAAAATTGCACTTAAGCGCATTAATGTTATTCTCTCTGCACTCGATAATGTTTATGATGACCACAATGACTATCTTGAAGCGCTTAATATAGCAACAGTTGCAAAAGCCATTGTTGAAGCAGCGTTGCGTCGCCCCAAGAGCGTCGGTTCACACTATATTGAGGATTGAGGCAACGCCAAATAGGATATGAAAAACTAACGTCATTCTGCGGGTAGTCGCAGAATAACGGGATTAGAAAGGCATAATTGATTATATGAAAGAACTAAATTACAAAGAGTTAGATGAATTTATTAAAGCTGCCCTGGATGAAGATATTGGCACTGGTGATATAACGACAAATTACTGTGTTCCAAAATTTGCCATTTCTACAGGCAGCTTTATTGCTAAGGAAGCCGGAGTTATCAGCGGGTTGAGTGTTTTATGCAGAGTATTTCAGTTAATTGACGAAACTGTTGATGTAACTTTAATGGTTAATGATGGTGATGCAGTGTCTGCAGGAGATGTTATTGCAAAAATTAACGGGCCATCACGTGCCATTCTCACCGGTGAACGAACGGCACTCAATATATTACAGCATATGTCCGGTATTGCAACTAAAACTGCAAAAGCCGTTCAAGAAATCAGCAATACAAATACAAAAATTCTTGATACTCGCAAAACCACACCCGGCATGAGAGCACTGGATAAATATGCAGTCACTTGTGGAGGTGGTACAAACCATAGATTCAATCTTGCAGATGGCATACTTATAAAAGATAATCACATTCAAGCTGCAGGCAGCATTACAAATGCTGTGCAAGCTATGAAAAATGCAAAAGTTAAAAGCAGTATCGGCATTGAAGTTGAAACCGAAACTCTGGAGCAGGTTGAAGAAGCAATTGCAGCAGGTGCAGACATAGTTATGCTTGATAACATGTCCCATGACTTAATTGCACAAGCCGTAAAGTTAATTAACGGACGTGCAAAGACCGAAGCTTCGGGTAATATGGGCGATCACAGTCTGGAAGATGTTGCAAAAACAGGGGTTGACTATATATCCATTGGCGCACTCACCCACTCTGTCAAAGCAATGGATATTAGCCTAAAGTTTAAATAACATAATCAAACATATTTAAGTTAATTGAGTAGTGATGGTGGACACCCCGACTTGTGGAGGTACTATTTTTATGGGCAAGTACATCAGGAATGTTCGGTTAGCAACAATAGCGAAGATAATTATCCCGCTTTTTCTAATCTGTGTCGTACTGATTTTTGTTAGTTTTATTATATATCACTCAGCAATAGATGAAGAATACAGGATTCTCAATGACTTGATGGTGCATTACAGCATACTTGTAGATGGAGATCTATCACAAATGCTAAACAGAGCACAAAATCAAGCTAATTTTGCGTTCTGCCTTCATATCTGGGTGATTGGTACCAGTGTGGGACTTGCTCTGTTTTCGTTGTTTTTTGTGGCTATAAAGCTAAGCCCTATAAGAAATGTTGTTGAAACAGCTACTTCACTAGCTTCCGGAGATATTGAAGAAAACACTACTGAAATAGCAAATGATGAGCTTGGCCAACTCACCATAGAGCTTGCTTATAAAATACAGGAAATTGAGAATAATGTTTCTGTACTTGAAGATGTTTTAGAAAAAGCCAACGCTGCTAACAGAGCAAAAAGCTATTTTTTGTCAAATATGAGTCATGAAATTCGCACTCCAATAAATGCAATTGTCGGCATGACGGCCATTGCAAAGAACACTCATAGTGTTGAGCGAAAAGACTATGCACTAGGCAAAATTGGTGATGCATCTAACCATCTGCTTGGCATAATCAGCAATATTTTGGATATGGCTAAAATCGAAGCCAATAAACTGGAGCTTCACCCTGTGACTTTTGCCTTCGATGAATTACTCAAAACTGTTGTAACAATAAACAGTTTCAGAATTGCTGAAAAGCACCAAAGTCTTTCTGTGGACATTGATGAAAAAATTCCATATATGCTGCATTGCGACGATCAACGACTCACTCAAGTCATCACTAATTTGATTAGTAATGCTGCAAAGTTCACCCCAATACAGGGCAAAATAAATCTCAGTGCTCAACTGTTAAATATTGATAACAGTACATGTGTCATTGAGTTCAAAATCCAAGATAATGGCGTTGGTATAAGTGATGAACTGCAAGCACGTCTGTTTGAGCCATTTGAGCAAGCTGAAAATAGCACAACCAGAACATACGGAGGCACAGGTCTTGGTCTACCAATAACAAAACGAATTGTTGAACTTATGGGTGGAGAAATAGCCGTCCAATCTATACTTGGTGAAGGTTCGACTTTTTCCTTTACAATAAAGGCTGAAAAGGTTGATGACGATAACGAAAGCAAGCATGTTTTGACCAAAAGTTTAGGCGAGAATATTGATCAATTCGAAGGATATCGAGCTCTACTTGTAGAGGATGTTGACATTAATCGAGAGATCGTTATGTCTTTTCTTGAACCCACAAAGCTGGATATTGATTATGCAGTAAACGGTGTCGAAGCAGTTAGCATGTTTAGAGAAAATCCTGATAAATATAATATCATTTTTATGGATTTGCAGATGCCTGAAATGGATGGCTATGATGCAACACGAGCTATTCGTGCGCTTGCTCATAATAAAGCAAAAACAATACCGATAATTGCAATGACTGCAAATGTTTTCAAAGCTGATGTTGATGCTTGCTTAGCCGCAGGCATGAATGATCATCTTGGCAAGCCCTTGAACTATGAGGTTGTATTAGGTGTTCTCAGGTATTATTTGTTAAAGCAACCCCCTACAACTGATAGAAGAAAAACTGATAGACGTAAGAGCAAAGTTGACAGACGACAAGGCATGGACAGAAGAAAGGGCGACCGCAGACAACAGCAGCACTAATTGCTTTATCCAAAAGTCTTTTGTGCGCTTGCACTCAGAGTTGTATTATTAGCGATTTCGTCGCTCAGACACTGGGCGCTGTTGATAATTTATAACTCTAACCATGCTTGCGTGGCGCCCAAACTCGCTTTGGAAATCGAATAACACAGACTCTTCGTCGCGCTGCATGGTCGATATTTATCCAAACAATCCAATAATATCCGAAGAATATTCAAAAAAACTTGACAAATGTAGCTCCCCTGTTGCATAATACCTCACAACGTTGACGAATATTAAGAAAGAGATGGTCATATTAATGTCAGAGAGAACATGGCGCTTTGAAACACAACAAATCCACGTAGGTCAAGAAACTCCAGATCCTGCAACTGATGCACGTGCAGTCCCGATTTACCAGACCACATCATATGTTTTCCCAAGCCCTGAGCAAGCTGCAGCTCGTTTTGCACTTGCAGAGCCGGGTAATATTTATACACGTATTATGAACCCAACAACTGATGTATTTGAAAAAAGAATCGCAGCACTTGAAGGAGGGGCAGCAGCACTAGCACTAGCAAGTGGATCTGCAGCTACAACATATGCCATCCAAAACATAGCACGTCCCGGTGATCACATTGTTTCAGCAAAGACACTGTACGGTGGCACATATAATCTCTTTGCACACACATTGCCAAATATGGGTATCACTGTCAGCTTCATTGACCCTGATGACCCTGCAAACTTTGAGTCAGCTATTCAAGATAATACAAAAGCTCTTTTCTTAGAAACTATAGGTAATCCCAATGCCACATTGATTGACATTCAAGCAGTTGCTGATATTGCTCATAAGCACGGGCTTCCATTAATAGTTGATAATACATTCGCAACACCATATCTTCTGCGTCCTATTGAATATGGTGCAGATATTGTTATACACTCTGCAACTAAGTTCATTGGCGGACATGGTACATCAATTGGTGGAGTCATTGTAGACGCCGGCAATTTCGACTGGGCAGCATCCGGACGATTCCCGAGTTTCACAAAGCCGGACGCCAGCTATCATGGCGCCGTGTTCACAGAGGTCGCGGGTGCGCTTGCATATATCATAAAGGCCAGAGTCACACTGCTAAGAGATATGGGAGCATGTCTCTCCCCCTTTAATTCATTCCTATTCCTACAAGGATTAGAAACACTATCTCTCCGCATGGAAAGACATGTGGAAAACACGCTTAAAGTAATCGACTTCCTTAAAAACCATCCACAAGTTGAGCGTGTTAATCACCCATCATTATCAGATCACCCGCACAACTCACTATATAAAACATACTTCCCTAGCGGCGGAGCAACAATATTCACTTTTGAAATCAAAGGTGGCAAAAAAGAAGCTCAAGCATTTGTAGAGAAACTACAACTCTTCTCACTTCTTGCAAACGTTGGTGACGTAAAGTCTCTTGTTACACACCCTGCATCAACTACACACTCACAAATGAGTGAAGAAGAGCTAAAGCAAGGTGGCATCCAGTCAAATACAGTACGACTCTCAATCGGCACTGAACATATCGACGACATTCTTGCAGATATCGAACAAGCACTATAGGATAGCACGCACGTCATCATTGCTATTTACGACTTTCTTTACTTGGAAGTAAAAATTTTAAAGTGGTTAGTGTTCCTTCCTTAACGAACACTAACCACTTTTTGTTTATACGTTACTTACGTTTTCCTATATCTCTGAAAATTTTATCACGCTCGTCACGTTTTAGGACTATAAAGATTCCTGCTGCAAAGAGAATTGAAGTAACCATTAGTATCATCCACAAGTTTGAATTATTTTCAATTCCTGTTTGTGGTAATCTCTTTGGTGGGCCTGGGCGTGTTGGCGGTCGTGGCGTTGGTCTTTCTTCGCCATCTTCATCAGGAACAACAACTGTTGCTACCGAACTTCCAACTTGTGTACCCTCGTTGTTGTGAAGTGTTGCAGTATTGTTAAATACTTGCCTGTCTAACTCTAGTCCTGCATATAGTCTTGCATTGATTACTATTGTTACAGTTTCGCCCGGAGCTACTGTTCCTAATGTTACTGTTAGCACTCCATCATTAAGCGTTCCTGTTGCTCCACTTGGTAGTGTCACATTCGCCATTGTGAAGTTTGCAAGATATGTATTTATCAATCTGCTCAAATCATCTCGTACAACAAATCCTGTTGCCGGGTATTGGCTCACATTGGTTACTGCAATTGTGTATCTTAGTACATCGTCAGCATATTCCATTGTGTATAGAGGTACGTTGTTTACCAGTTTACGGATTGTAAGTACAGGATTTGGTACTGGTGGTACATCATTGTCAGGTACTTGTTTTGTTGCATAGTCATAGAGGTATACATAGTAACCGTCTTCGCAACGCTCTTGACCCCAACCATAGTTACCATCACCGTCATAACGCCATTCTGTGTTGTACATCGTGTAACCGTATTCGTCTACCAGTCTTGCTACGTTCGTAAACGTCTGCCCTACTGCATAGTCGTATACTGTAGCTTGGAATGTGATTGTTACTATTCCACCGACTTGTAGCTCTAGGATTTCAACTCTTACTGTTGTATTGTTAATGATTTGGACTGTTCCGACTGCACTGCCGGGTGTCGCTGTTGCAGTAACATTACGTAAATCGTACAGATACGTGCCAATCAAGTGGCTCATATCATCTTCCATGTAGAAGTAGTACGCTGTTACGTGACCGGTATTTCTGACGGTGACTGTGTATGTGATTACTTCACCAACATTTGTCCATGCACGGTCAGCATGCTTGTCTAGTTCTAGCCAAGGTGGACGAGTTTCAGGTAGAGTAACTATCGCATAGCAGTAATCTGCAAGTGTACGATAATAATCACCTATTTGTGGCTTGTAAAGCCTTACTGTATTGTCGAATGTTTGACCAGCCATCAACAATCCGTTACGCAGTCTTGCAGGGATTGTGATTGTTACTTCGCCACCATCAGGAATCAATCCGAGTTCTACCATTAGTATACCCTCATCTGATAGATACAGTGTAAATCCTGTTATGTCACCCGTCACAGTAATATCACTTTCGTCAGGTAGTGTGATGTAACCGGCATAATAGAGTTGTGCTAAGTAATCATCTACTACTTTGAATCCGTATGCCGGGAATGGGCTATCATTTCTTACTATGATTGTGTACTCAATTGAATAGCTGTCTGTTTCTGCATCGTAAATATCTTCGTTGTTTACAAGCTTTTCAATTGTTAGTTCAGGTACACGGACTTCTGCATCATCGTAATCAGTTTCAACATATGTGTACTCGCCTGTATCATCATCATACTCACGTTCAAGTAATCTTGCTACGTTTACAAAGTCATAACGACCAGCGGCACTTGATGTTACTTGTGCATAGAATGCTATTGTTATCGTGCCATCGATGTCAAGTCTTGCTACATCGACCGTCAAGATGTTACCGTTTATTCCTGAACTTGTCACAACGCCTGATCCTGCCGGACTAAACGCAAATGTTAATCCGTGTAGGTTCGTCAAGTGACTGCCAATTAGATGGTTGAGATCGTCCTGGATACGGAAGTTCTCTGCAACCGCATCACCATTGTTGTGTACAATGATTGTGTATCTGACAGTTTCGCCTACGTTTGCTGCAATGCTTGACTGTCCGTTTACAAATTTCTCAATGCGTAAGTCTGAATCACGGAGGTCAGGTAGGTTGACTGTTGCATCGTCATCATCTACAGGGAAGCGTTCATTGTTTGCTCCTGTTGGTGGTGAGTACAGTCTTGCTGTGTTTGTCCACGTTTGTCCTGTCATCTCTAGTTGTGGACTTAACACTGCCGGAACTGTGATTGTTACATAGCCCGGATATGGTGCAACTGCTCCTGTGAGGTTTACAGTCAGTATGCCAGCCGGTGTGAGATTTACTTCATATGCTCCAGCCGGTACTATACCCTCTACCGTAATTGCACTTGCCGGTGGTAATGTGATGTAACTATTAGCTACGAATTGTGATAGATCATCAATCACTTGGAAGCCGTATGCACTGAATGGGCTTATGTTTCTCACAGTTATTGTGTAATTGATTGCGTTACTATCTTCATCACCATTGTAGGTATCTACACCATTTACGAGTTTTTCGATTCTAAGTTCAGGTACACGAACTGTTGCATCGTCACGACCGGTTTCTTCGTATGTGTACTCGCCTGTTTCATCGTCATACTCACGCTCATATAGTCTTGCAATGTTGGTAAAGTATTCGTTCATTGCATTTTCGACTATAGTTGCATCAATGGTAATTCTTATAGTGCCACCAACTGCCAGTGATCTTACTATAACAGTTAGTGTGTTCGTGTCGGCATTTAGTTCAGATGAGTAAATGTTGCCACCAGTTACACTTATTAGAGCTGCATTTTCAACGTATGTACCGATTATGTGCGATAAGTTGTCGATTATACGGAAGTTATACGCTGTTGCATCGCCTGTGTTGGTTACTTCGATTGTGTATGTAATTCTTTCACCTACGAATGAGTAGATTTCATCATAACCATTTACTTTTTTCTCGATTTCAAGGTGTGGTGCTCTCACATCAGGAAGTACCACTTCTGCATCGTCATAGTCTACAGGCGATCCGTCCGGATTCTCGGTTGTTGCAGGTGTGCGAAGTATCGCCCTGTTATCAAACTCTTGACCTTCAAGTTCTAAATCACCATATAGATTGACTGTGATTGTGATTGTTACACTCTCGCCGGGTTCGACTGTGCCAAGAACTACTGTCAAAACTCCGCCTGAGAGGTTCATGGATGTGTACGGTGCATTTACGCTTACATTGTCTACTGTGAAGTTTGCAAGATACGTACCAATCAATCTGCTCAAATCGTCTACTACTCTAAAGCCTGTGCCTGAGTAATCTTCACTGATGTTGGTAACTCTGATTGTATAAACAAGTGCGTTAGAAGCTGTGTCTGCTGTTACTACATATCTGTCTACGCCGTTGACCAATTTCTCGATTGTAAATACTGGTGTACCCGGTAGGTATATAGTTACTGTGCAGTCATCTTCAGGTTCGTCATCAGGATCGTAAAGGGTTGCTGTGTTCGTAAACTCTTGACCCATCATTTCAAGATCCTCACGGAGCATTGCTTCAATCGTTATTTCCGCATTTCCTCCGGCTGGGATTAAGCCAAAGTTTACTCTCAACACGTTACCATCCAATGTTGGTGGTGAGTCGTATTCAACACCTAATGATGTTTTAATCGACACATCGCCTAGTGTAACATCTTCGATGAAGTTACCCAACCAACCACCAAGATCGTCTACTACTGACCAACCTCTTGCCGGATAGTTGCTCGTGTTTTCTACTCTAATCACGAACTCTAGCTCACGATTTCCACCGAACTCTGCTTCGTAATAATCTTCACCGTTGACTTGTTTTTCGATTGTCAGAGTTGGTCTTGGAATGTTGACTATTGCATCATCATCATTTACGAATCTTCCATCAGGATATGTGTCTGATGATGGTGTGTACAGTCTTGCAGTATTGTCGAAGCTTTGACCGTTGAACGGTAGCATTGCTCGTAACTCTGCATCAATCAAGATGTATGCTGTTGCTCCCGGCTCTACTGTGCCAAGCACTACTGTCACTACATTGTTTACAACACTTATCGTTCCGGTGTGTGGTGCTTCTATGCTTACATCTGCATTAGTGATGTCATAGATGTATGTAGTTGTTAGATGGCTTAGATCGTCAACAACTCTAAAGCCTGTTGCCGGATATGGGCTTGTGTTTGTTACAGCGATTCTGTAGAGCAAGTCTGCATTTGGCTCGGTTACATTATACTCATTAACATTGTTGACTACTTTTGTCAGTAACATACTTGGTACTTGTACTGTTGAGCTACTGTCACGGTAATTTTCGTATGTGTAATCACCATAGTAATCATACTCACGTTGTTGTAGGTATGCTGTGTTTGTAAAGTTCTCGCCAGCGGTCTCAAACAGTACAGTTGCATCGAATGTGATTGTTACTGTTCCGCTTGGCAAGAGTAACGGTATGTCTACTGTCAGGACGTTTCCTGCAGATATTCCTGATTGACCTATGGAGTTTCCAGCACTTGGAACAACGCTAATTAGTTGTACGTTTGTCAGGTATGTACCAATCAAGTGATTCAAGTTGTCAACAACTCTAACATTGTTTGCTGGTGCATTGCCGTTGTTAATTACTACGATTGTGTATGTAATTCTTTCACCGACATTTGCAATAATGCTCTCTTGACCGTTTACTCGCTTTACAATGTCTAATGCTGGATTTACATCGTCTACTTCGTGGTAGATGATTTCACTGCGATAGTTCTCGTAGTTTTCATAGTCGGTTGGCTCGCCATCTACTTCAGTGATGAACGCTTGGTTGCGGAAGTAGGTGCCGTTTGGTGTGTTCAAGTCCACTGTTGTTGGGATGTGCAGTGTAAAGGTTGCATCTGCTGCAAGTGTACCTATCGTCCATGTTACCAGTTGACCTTCAACTGTTACTACTACTCCTTGTGCTCCAAGCTGTGCAATTGTTAGTAGTGGGCCATCATCTCCAAATCGACCTCTGATTCCCATCTCGTTAATCGTTAGGTGTGCCGGGATTTCATCTTCCACTACTACAGCGATTGCTGGAGCGTTACCGAAGTTCTCTACTTCAATCGAGTAAACTATATGATCGCCGCGTTCTACTTCGCCTGCATCTGCTCGCACGTTGCCATATTCCGGTGTTGCAGTTTTACTGATGCGTACTGCCGGCGCACGAAGATCAGGAAGAATTACTTCTGCGTCACAATATCCTTCAAGAATGGGATATGGGTTGTATAGTCTTGCTGTATTATCAAACTCCTGACCTGACATTGCACCCGCTACATTGGGGTGTAGTGTCGCAGGAATCATTATTGTTACCACACCACCTACAGGAACTTCCAAAAGATATACTGTCAGTGCACCAAATGGTGTAAGGTATAGAGTAAACTCAGAGGGTGCCAGAGCTGTTCCATTCAACTCTACCTCTATAGCACTTGCTGCCGGCAAGACAATGTATCCGCTACCGTTGTAATACACTATTGGGTTCATGTAATCCACAACTCTAAAGTCGCGCGCAGGATATGGGCTTACATTTCTAACTGTTATAAGGTAGTTGATTTCATTACTCGCTAATGTGCCATAATATCTATCTTGACCGTTGACAGTTTTTTCGATTGTCAGACGCGGCACTTGCACTGTTGCTGTGCATGTCTTATCGTCTTCGCCTGGTTGGCGTAATATTGCTGTGTTCGTATGCGCGTTGCCTCGTGTGCCGTCTACATTCATTACAGTCGCATCGAATGTAATGAGAATATAGCCACCTGCTTCCAGGCGCAATACGTCTACTTCGAGGACATTGCCATTAATTACCTCACGGCTTGCGCTACCGAATGTATCATCAGGGCCAAAATTCACCACTAAATTACGGGCGTTGGAAATATTCGGACCAACTGTGTTCAATAAATTGTCAATAATTTGGAAGTTGGTGGCTGCACTTCCACCTGTGTTATCTACGCGGATTGTATATGTGACTGTTCCGCCAACGTTGGCTACTACTGAATCAGTGTTATCAGACTCAGGTGCACCGTGATTGCGAACTTGCTTTTCGATAGAAAGTTCCGGCGGGGGTGCTCGCATCGGTCTGTTAATTATTCTGTAACCCTCTTCCTGGTTGCCGGGGTCATTTGGTACTACTTCCGGCTCATAACCGCTGGGTGGGTTCGCCTCATAGACCGTCCAAATGATGCGGTGGGAATACAGTGGACGCATAGTTGTATAGTATTGTGGCAGATTTATAAACGCATGTTCCCAATTATCGTAAGGAGATAAAAACCTTACATCATGCAGTACGTTGTACGATTCATCCTGACCTGCAAGCCTGCGTAGCAAGTGCACCTCTACTGGCTCATGCTCTTCTTCACAGTCACATTCCCACGCTTTTTCTACAGGGATGTCTACCAGTGGGATGGGTTCTAAGTATGCTCTAAATATTGCGTTTGCTCCCCAATTAAGTCTATAGAAATTTTCATATACATATTGCGGAAATGTGTATAGTATAGGACCAGTACGTATTGTTTCTTGCGTAACAGCATGTGTATCAGGTTGTCCCGGACCCGGACTAACAGCCGCACCAAGCGTCCAAGTAGCAACCCTCCAATATGTCCAATCAATATTATCAAAATGTGGTAATGCCGCAATGGAGGCAAAATCAGGTATCATCGTAGGCCAATTATCAAAATCGGTCTCAACCCACGCAGTAGGAGGAGGATTATATGTTCCTGTTATCGGGTTCATTATTTGTAATGATATCCATGCATCAGCAATAAGATTCACTGGAGCGATGCCTATGTAGCCATCTTCCGGCAAATCGAGGTCGTCCTCACCGTCTTGAGGAACACTCGGTTGCTCGGGCTCGTATGGCGGAACTACTCCAACCGGTGGCATTATTGGAAGCATTTCCGGTTCAGCAGGTGCTACCGGTGGAAGCTCATCTTCTACAGGCGGTTCGTAATCACCTTCCGCTCCATCATAAAAATCAGCTGTATCATAATCAGCAGTAGCCACAGGTTGGTGCTCAATTGCAGTCATGGCTATACCAACAGTCATAACAATTGCCATTAACAGAGCTATGATTCTTTCAAAATCTTTCTTCGTTATTTTTCTTCTAATTAGCATTCTATTATCTCCCTTTTTTGTTTCGTATTACGTTCTGTTTTTGGTTTGTGCTCAAAATGAGCACATAGCTGTTTTACAAATATATATGTTAAATTTAGTGTGCTTGCTACATGGTTAAAAAATGCTCTCACTATATAAAGACATATTATGTAGAAAAATGTACGCATTATTTTGTAAAAATTTTGTTATTATTTTATGAATTGTTTGTAAACAATTCGCTTTTACATGTATTTTACTGTGAATAATTTATGATATACCTACAAATCATGCCAAAAAAGGACTTCTCACAATAAAGTGATCAGTCCATTTTTAGATTTGATTATTGTATTTTAGCACCTTTTTACATCAGTCACAGTATTTACGGTAAGTCACCGCCTGCGTCGAGAATATCAAACCTGCTTAAGAAATTCTCTTGTAAGAACATCCGAGTGATGAATAATCCTGTGTTCTCTCCTTGTAAAACAAGTAAAAACTGTGAATCATTAAGTTGATATAAGTCGAGAACTTCAACGCTGTCGTCTAAGAAGCTCATTACAATGGAATATGTGGGAGAAACACCTGATGGAATTTCAGCATCTGTTTCACCGCTTGGAGCAATCGCCAGGGCTACTATGAAAAGTCTACGTGCATTAGTTTCGCTGATTTCTGCACCATCCAGCCAACCAACTAAACTTACTTCAGCGTCGTCATCAAAATGTTCCATACGGAGAGTTCTTCTTGTTCCTTCGATTATAAAGTCAACAGAAGCAATATCCACAATCCTGTGCAACCACATAAACCCTGTACGCAGTTGAGAGAATCTTGCATTTAGAAAATCATACTCTCCAAAGTAATCAAACAGCACTGCATCATGACCTTCAATCATTACATATCGTCCGCCCCTGTCATGATTTGCATTTCCAATTAATAATGTTCCACCTTCCCAATCTTCAGCTGTAAAGGTCAATCTAAAAGGCGTGTCCAGTCCGTATACAGACAAATCGGTAGGTCGCACAGTTTCTACTACGCTTGGTCTAATGCGAATCAAATCTTCTAAGATAACACGTCTTAGCACAGTCTCATTAGCTTCAGCTGCTACAGGTTGTATGATTTGATATATGGAGCTTCCTAATGGCAACTCCATTGCTTCTTCCAATGTACGCCTGCGAATCTCAAGGGTTCCGTGATTATTTTCGATGATAATATGCTCAACTGCTACCATTGCCGACTCTTCGTTATGGTACTCCCAGAATGGAAAGAATGTAATGTCATATAAGTGTTTAACCGCCATTGTTAACACATTACTCTGACTTTCACTTAACAAGAAGATTTCACGACTGCCACTCAAGCGGGCGAATCGTCCATGACCTACAACTTGTATATCACCAATTTCTAAGGCAATTGTCGTTCCGTCATAACGTATAACGTTAATTATCATGTCAGGATCGTTTAGCCCGAACATTTCGATTTGCTCGTCATCTGCAACCTCTACAACTACAGATATGTTTGTTAACGATGTTGCTTGTGAGAAAAGTGAACGTAATGATGTTTGCACAGCCGGGAATATGGGGTCAAATACATCCAGTTCAAAGCTACCATTTTCTGCGTCATGAGTGATCGTAAACTCTTCGCCATCTTTCGGCGTAAATGTTACACTTACTACATATTCTCGTGATTCACTAATCACATCAGCTGTATGAGCAATCTCCATTGGTGGGAGCTCAATTACTTCCTCAGGTGTTTCCCAAAACAACAGAAGCGCAATCCCTGTAGATAGCAGCACCATTACGATAATACAAATTATAAGAACTGATCGTCGCATTACTTATGCCTCCGTTTAATCCATACAACTACGCCTGATGCCATAATTCCAATTGGTAGTACAATAACCATCAGTATAAGAATTGCACGCGAAGCTGCAGCACTTACCAGCATCTGACTGCCTCCCAATTCCACTGGTGGAATGAACACACGTCCATCAAATGGATTCAAATCATTTGCAATATTGTTAATTAGTAATCTGTTATAGAAAGAATCGCCATACAGAGCCAAAAATACATCATCAAATATTGTCACGCCGGCAACAATGAGGTTAGCACGCGCTTGATTACCATCTCTGTCAGTGGTGACTCTGCTGACATGATACGCAAGAACAAACGGACCTGACTCATCTCCGGGTTCTCTTTCAGGTGTTGTTACTTCGCCCCCACTGGTGTCCTTTGCATATGATGATGCAGAAAACGTTTGAACCAACGGGAAAATATCAAACCCGCCGCGTAAATCCTCTGATCTCATTGGACGAGGACGAAATACCCCCATCAGCGGATCCATGTTCATTGTGAATGCTTGTGCGATTTCTGTCGATGGCATAATACCATGCACCACATGTGCGCCGACAATATCAATTCCCGGTATAAAGGTAAGCACTTCGTCAAATATCAGCTTGTGATCAATAGTTAATCCCCATTCAGCCATAAAGTTCGTAAGTAGTGGCATACCATCTAACATTTCATCATCATGAAGGATTATAAGGTTTCCACCGTATGACATAAACTGCTCAAGTTTGATTATTTCTTCATTTAGAAAATCTCGTTGGGGAGCTGCAGAAACAAGTATAACGGTATCTTCCGGAATATCTTCTAATGCCAAGTTTATTGTCGATGTGACATAACCACTTCTCTCAAAAATTGATGTAAAATGTATTAGATTTCTCTCGTCATGATTATCGATGAAAACAATATGCGCAATTTCTTCATTTAACACATAAATCAATGCACTGATTAGCTCCTGGTCAGCTCTTATCGCCATCTCAGGACGACCAAACTGATCAGCTCTTTGTAAAAACAGACTTGCTACAGATATGGCTGTTGCTCTTCGTTCACTTAAGAAAATAATATCATTACGTACTATATTTTCCAGCTCTGTGTATGCTTCTTGGAGATTAGAAAGTGAATTGTTGTATCTCGGACCATCAAATGAGTTGAGATCGGGATTTACATATTGCACCCTTAATCTGCCACCTGAAGTTGCTGAATAATTCTGTAATATGTTCACTACCCTTTCATAACGCGGATTCGCGCGCCATGCCGATTCTTCCGAAAGAACGATTATATCAACCACTTCATCTATATCTCTGAGAAACTCAGCCGCTCTATCTGAAAGTGTGAATACACCGGTTTCAGTAAGATCCGCTCTGAGAAAAAATCGATTTGTAAGCATTCCGGTAAAAATATTAATTAAAATTATTAGTACGAGGACAACAACTGTGATTAGAATACCTATGCCTCTCAATTTAAGTTTATTACTTTTCATTTTAATATTTTCCATAGTTATTACTTTTGCCTCCTTCTCTCAAGAACTCGCGTGGTGAAAAAGATGAATACTGCACAAATAGAGATGAAGAAAATAATTGTATCAAGGGATAGTAAACCTCTTGTGATTTCTCCATAACGTCCATAAATCGAAATGAATATAAGTATTCGCATTATATACATCGGCAACACACCCGTTGCATAAAACATTGTTCCAATTAATTCAAGAATCCAAAGTGCCACAAAAAGCCCTAGTGAAGCAACAGCAGCAATCACCTGATTTTCTGTCAATGATGAGATAAATATCCCCATTGATATGTACGCAGCACCGATGAACAGAATTCCCACATAGTTACCCACAAGCTCTGCCATATTGTTTGTGCCGAAAATTGAAATGGTAAACGGCCAAATCAGTGTTAGTACAAGTAAGCAAATGAATACCGCAAAGGATGAAAGAAACTTACCAAATACAATTGAGAATGTTCTCACTGGAGTTGTAAACAGTAGTTGTTCTGTTTTTTGCTTAAACTCTTCAGAAAAAACACGCATTGTCAGGATAGGTGTCGTAAACATCATGATTGTCAACATGAAGTTAAACACCCCTGCAACTGATGATGATGAGCCCAGCGCATTAAATAAATAAAACCATAGGTTTAGTACAAAAATATATGAACCCAAATATACATAACCGATTGCCGATGTAAAGTACGCGTTGAAATCGCGTTTAAATATTGCCAGCATATTATTTTCCCTCCTCGGTTAGCTTCAAGAATATATCTTCTAACGTATCGCTTTGCGGACGAAGCATAAGTAGCGGATAACCCGCTTTTGAAAGTGACGTAAACAATGGACGCCTTATATCAACACCTTGATTACTTTCAACTAAAAAGTCACAGCTATCAGGTTCTTTTTTGCCTAATGAGTTTACTTTTTTTATTCCTTCAAGTTCGTCCAAAATTGTTCGAACTTTACCACTCGGCCCTGCAATTCGAACCATCATAGCTCGTGACCCCACGGCTGTACCTGCAAGGTTTTCAGGTTTGTCATCTGCGACAATCACGCCATTTGTTATGACCAAAACGCGCTCACATATTGCAGAAACTTCCGGCAATATATGAGTTGAAAGAATAATCGTGCGTTTTCTTCCCATGTCCTTAATAACATTACGGATTTCAACAATTTGTCTTGGGTCAAGTCCAACAGTTGGCTCGTCAAGTATAAGCACATCAGGATCTCCAATCAGTGCTTGCGCAAGCCCTACACGTTGTCTATAACCTTTTGAAAGATGGCCAATTACTCTTTTATAGACATCGGTCAAGCCAATCATCTCACATATGTCTGATATATGCGTTTTCTGAGAGGACGTCTTTACACCTTTTAGCTCATAAACAAAGTCAAGATATGCTTCTACAGTCATTGTGTGATAAAGGGGTGGCTGTTCAGGCAAATATCCGATATGTTTCTTCGCTTCAATGGGATTTTTAAGCATGTCAATTCCAGCAACCTCAACATTTCCAATGTCTGCCGTTAGGTAGCCTGTGATTATGTTCATGGTCGTTGTTTTCCCTGCACCATTGGGTCCAAGAAAACCAACTATCTCCCCTTCGGGAATCGTAAACGAGATATCACTAATCCCGCGGTTCTTGCCGTAGCTCTTGGTAAGTCCGCTTACATTAATCATTTATGGCAATTCCTTTCATTTCTAGCTCAGTCATAACACAACTTCAGTTTTAACTTCGCTATGAATTTCCTCTTCAAAGTTCTAACACAACAAGCTAGTGCATGTCAATAGATATTAAGGCATCTTAACTAATTGTTAATTATTCAGAGCAATCTAAACTTTTTACTCTATTTGCTCTGAAATATATTACCACAAATCGCATTTTTATACAATATCTTCACGTTTGTCTTTTATGTACAATAGTGTTATTATGGTACTTGTCACACCGCATATAATTCGCCTCCACCAAGCAGTATGTCCTGAATTTTTCGCTAGAACGGGTCTTATCGCCCTACATACGCGAAAAATCCATGACACACCGCTTGATTACGGCTAACCTATGACTATGTAACTTATTATAAACATGAAGAGCATGAAGCGCGAATGCAAGCGCACTCAGACAATGCTGCTATACATGGGCGGGAATAGGATATCATAAAAGGATAATTATAATTAATGAACGAAATAGACAGCAATAACGAATTTTCTCACTTGAATAAAATGCAAAGAGAAGCAGTGCTTGCCACTGACGGACCGCTTCTACTACTGGCAGGAGCAGGTAGTGGTAAAACAACAGTACTCATGAACCGCATTGCAAACCTCTTAAAAAACGTAGGTATTGCAGGACACGAGATCATTGCAATCACATTCACAAACAAAGCTGCAACTGAAATGAAAGAAAGATTAGAGCGACTGGGTGTGCCCGGCTCTGAGTATGTTTGGGCAAGCACATTTCACTCAGCATGTGCGCGTATACTCAGGCGTGAAATTGAACATCTTGGGTATGATTCATCATTTAATATCTACGATACTGCCGATACAGCATCATTGATGAAACGTATTCTCAAGGATTTAGAAATAGAAGAACGAAACTTTCCTCACAGAACCGTGCTAAACTATATTAGCCGTGCTAAAGATGCTATGATTTTTGCAGGTGAATTCTTAGCATCTGCAGAAAAGTCCGGCGACATGCGCAGAGTAATTATTGGTCAAGCATATGTAGAGTATGAAAAGCGACTAAAAGCTTCTAACTCTCTCGACTTCGACGACCTTATACTACTCACAGTTAAGCTTTTCAAAGACCACCCCGATGTACTTAAGAGCTATCAAAGAAGATTTAGATATGTCCTCGTTGATGAATACCAAGACACTAATAATCTACAATACTTGCTTACAGCCTACTTAGCAGCAGGATATGGAAACATCTGTGTTGTGGGTGATGATGACCAGAGTATATATAAGTTTCGTGGCGCAACTATTGAGAATATCTTAAGCTTTGAAAAACAATTTAAAGACGCACGTGTTATAAGGCTTGAGCAAAACTACCGTTCAACAGGCATGATTCTCAATGCTGCCAATGATGTAATTCGCAACAATCAAGGGCGAAAAGGCAAAAATCTCTGGACAGAAAACAACTCAGGCGATAAACCGCAACTCTATATCGTATCTGACGAGCGCGAAGAAGCTCAACTTGTTGCCGATGAAATATCTGCAAGTGTCAAAGAGGGACGAAGCTGGCAAGAGCATGTAATTTTATATCGCATGAATGCACAATCAAATCAGCTTGAAACAGCATTCAAACGTAATGGTATCCCCTATCGTGTATTCGGCGGAACAGGATTCTACGAGCGTGCTGAAATCAAAGATATGCTGGCATACTTATGTGTACTACATAATCCCAATGATGATGTTCGCCTGCTGCGTGTAATCAATAATCCACCGCGTGGCATAGGTAACACAACAATTGAGCGACTTTCATATATTGCATCTGAGTTAGGCGTTTCTATCTTTGATGCGATAAAAGAGTGTCATAATTACGAAAATATTAAAAGCGCTGCCGGGAAGCTTCATAAGTTTGCTGATATGATTAATGAACTTCGTGAAATTGCAGAAACCGCACCTCTGGATATGCTCTATGATGAACTTATAAGCCGAACAGGTTATATTCGCATGTTAGAGGAAAAGAAGCTGGACGAAAATATCTCCCGTATTGAAAACGTAAAAGAACTTAAAACAAATATCATCGCATTTATGAATGAAAATGGTGGTACCCTATTTGATCTTCTCAGTGAAACTGCACTTTATACAGACCTTGACCGTGATGATCAGGGCACAGATCGTGTAATGATGATGACCATGCACAGTGCAAAGGGACTTGAGTTCGACACCGTCTTTATTGTTGGCGCAGAGGAAGGCATATTCCCTGGTGTTCGTGCTATTGGCGAGCAAGCAGAAATGGAGGAAGAAAGGCGCTTATGTTATGTTGCAATGACGAGAGCAATGCGTAAACTCTACTTTACCAGTGCACGACGCAGGATGTTATTTGGCAGAACACAAACATCTGAGCCTTCACGATTTGTGGGTGAAATAACTAGCGACCATTTGGAAATTCATGAGCGTGCAAACAGCTTTTTTGACATTGCACCAAGTTATGAGCAATACGATAAAAAAGAAACATTTACATGGCAAAAGCCTAAAACACATTCATATAGGAAGGCCCTAACAATTAAGGAAAGTCGTCCCATGACATCATATAGTAAGGGCGACACTGTTAAGCATAAGGTTTTCGGACAAGGTGTAGTCAACAACGTTAGTCCTGCAGGTGGTGACGCCATGCTTGAAATTGAGTTTGACACCGTTGGAACTAAGCGACTAATGTTAAATTCAGCTGACAGATACATGACAAAGTTATAGAAGTGAAAGGGGTTTGAATTCAATGTCACAAAGTAATAAACCACAACAAAATGAATTCATGCGAGCCTTTGCTGTTCTTCTGCAAATCGGAATTAACATTATTGTATGTGTAGCTATCGGGGTTTTTCTTGGTTGGCTTCTTGACAGACTCCTCGGCACTTCACCTTGGATGATGATAGTCTTTATATTATTTGGCATTGGCGCAGCAATAAAATCTATATTTGAATTTTCAAAAAAGATAAAATAATTGAGTAGGAGTAAGCATATGGCGGATAATGTTGTAAATACAGACCCTATAAAGCCTGTAAGACCAATGATTAAAATGATTATAGTTGCAGGGCTTATAATAGTTGTAATAGGCATTTTATATTATATAGTATCTGATCGCCCATTTGCTGCTTTGCCATTTACTCTTGGAGTAGCTGCAACTACAGCTCTTAATGTTGTGAAAATCAGAATGCTAGAGAAAACTGTTCAAAAAGTAATCTCTATGGATATAGGCGATCAAGAAGCAGGAAAAAACACCGTTCGCTTTCAATATTTAATTAGATTTTTCTTAACTGGTGTGGTCCTCGTTGCAGTTGGATTAATTCAAAACTATACAACAGCACCGCCATTTTATAGCAGTCGTGAGTTCTACCTCCCTATTTGGGCTCTAATTTTCCCAAATGGACCCGAGTCATTGCTTACAGCACCATTCATTAGCCTCTGGGGTGCTCTGGCAGGAATATTTACCATGCAAATATCTGTCATACTTCTTAGATTTATGAAACTTGAAGAAGACGGAACTGAGTTTATTGAATATAAAGATGATGATGAGATCGAAGACACTATCGAAGAAACTAGTAGTGCATCAAAAAGCAGTAATAATGATGTAAAAACCACCATAAATAACACTTCAAAAGATACTGCTTCCGACACAAATCCAGATAGTTCAGGGCGTGGCTAAATACAGCGTTCAAATGCTTGACACTTCATTGCATCTCATGTATAATCCTTTGAATATACTAAAGAGGATTAATTAAGTAATTTCAATATATAAAGGGGTGTGCTTAAAGTTGGATAATGCAGTTAATATTGACATTAGAACTCATGGCGTACTCAATCTATTTGGAATCGAAATCTGGATCACAGACACATTGATTTCAACATGGATAATAATGGGTGTTTTAATTGCTTTTGCCATTTTTATACGCATTAAAATTAAAAACTTCAAAGAAGTACCAACAGGCCTTCAAAATGCAGTAGAGGCTGTTGTTGAGCTTTTTGAAAATTATTTACGTAATACCGTGGGCGATAAACTTATGTTCTTGGGGAACTGGTTTTTTACCCTCTTTATTTTTGTACTTATATCTAACCTAAGTGGTCTTATTCCCGGCATGCGCCCACCCACTGCAGACTGGTCAATGACATTTGGCCTTGCCCTTGTAACGTTTACATTAATCCAAATCATAGGAATAAAATACCGCAAAATGAACTATGTAAAGGACTTATTTGCCCCGCTCCCATGGTGGTGTCCTTTACCTGTTTTTCTCCCACTTAACATAATCAGTGAGCTTGCACGTCCAATTTCTCTCAGTTTCCGTCTTTTCGGTAATATGCTTGCAGGACTTGTAATGATGACACTTATTTACGCACTTACACCTATATTCATTCAATTTTTAATACCGTCATTACTCCATGCGTATTTCGATCTTTTCAGCGGACTATTGCAAGCGTACATCTTTGTCACGTTGAGTATGACATTTATAGCCGGCGCAGCAGAGGTCGCCGAAAGTTAGCGATTACAGCAACCACAAAATAGCGATAATAAATGATGGAAGAAATCATTAATTATATAGTTTCGCATTTCTCAAAAAATGAAAATCGGAGGAAAAAAAATGGAACATCTAGCAACAATAATCGTTGCAGGACAGTATGCAGCGGCTCTCGCAATCTTCGGTGGAATACTCACCGGTCTTGGTCAAGGACGAATTGCAGCACAGGCAATTGAATCAGTCGCACGTCAGCCCGAAGCAAGGGGCACAATAAGCACATCAATGATTATCGGTCTAGCAATGGCGGAAACCAACGGTATTTACGGATTTGTAGTAGCGGTTATTCTGTTATTTGCCAACCCACTTGTAACTCGTTTCGTTACCCTAGTCGGAGAGCTTGGTTTAAGCTAAGGACCGTATCCCAATCTGTAAATTTAAGAAGGTGATTTAGTTGGATTTCGGATTCCTGTTATTCTCAGTAGCGACAGAGTTGCCACCCGGGCGTGTTTTTGACATTGATCAACAAACACTTATACAAATCATTTTAGGTATAATTAACGTTGCAGCACTTGCTGCAGCCTTGGCATTCCTGCTCTACAGGCCTGTTCGTGACATTCTGAAAAATCGTACAGAAAGAATTAACGGACAGTTGCTTCAAGCAAATGAGGAGTTGGCAAAAGCAACTGAGCTACGAGAGTTATATCAACAAAAAATAGAAGAAATTGAGCGTGAGCGTGAAGAAATCCTTGTTGAAACACGAAAAATCGCTGCAGATTCAAGTCGCCGTCTTTTAGCTGAAGCTAAGAAGGACGCTGACGCTATTAAAGAGCGCGCTTCTGCAGGTGTTAAGGCTGAATGGGATCGTGCAGAAAACGACATGCGCACTGCTATAATCGACGTTTCATCAGCAATGGCTGAAAAGTTTGTTTCTCTTGCCATTAATAAAGAGACACACGATCAGTTGTTTAATGAAACCGTAGCTGACTTGGAGGACATGAAATGGGGAGATTAAACGCCATCTATGCTAATTCTCTATTTAAAATAGCTTTAGAGCGAGATGTCGTTGACAACTTTTTTAGTCAATCCATTTTTTTGTGCGAATCTTTAAGCGATAATGAGTTTCAAAAGATATTAATTCATCCGCAAATAACCGCTGATGAAAAGCGAAAAATATTCGACGAAGCCTTTTCAAGTAAAATCCATCCTGATCTTCTTGCATTTTTATACTTAGTAGCTGATAAAAATCGCGAAGCTTATCTTCTCCCTGCATTGGAAACACTGATTAAACTCATTAAGCAACATAAAGGAATTGTCGTTGCAAAGGTTCTTTCCGCAACACCCTATGATAAGCAACAATCCGAGCAAATGAAGACAGTTCTTTCATCAAAACTCGTAAAAGATGTCGAACTCGACATAAAGATTGATAAATCCCTCATTGGAGGACCGTACATCTACGTTGATGGATACTACATAAATTGGACTATTAAGAAACGATTACAGGATCTTACAGTCAAAATTAGAGATCAAATTTAATATACTGCGCAACCTTCATAATCATCCTTTGAAGGTTCCATATTGAAAGAGGGGTGCCGCGTGTGACTCTTAGGCCCGATGAAATTAGTTCGGTAATTAAAAAACAAATCCAAGCCTATTCTGCTAAACTTGACGTATCCGAGGCAGGTAACGTCATTCAGGTTGGTGATGGAATAGCTCGTGTTTATGGGCTTGATAATGCTATGAGTGGTGAGCTTTTGGAGTTCTCCAGTGGCGTTTTCGGTATTGCCTTTAACCTCGACGAAGACAGCATTGGTGTTGTTCTCTTAGGTGCAGATACCCTTGTTAAAGAAGGCGATGTTGTTAAAAGAACAAAGAAAATTGCTGAAGTTCCTGTTGGCGATGCCATGCTTGGCAGAGTCGTTTCAGCACTTGGTGAGCCTGTTGATGGTAAAGGCCCAATTGCCTATGAGAAAACACGTTTCATTGAGCGTGTTGCACCTGGCGTTATTGAACGTGGTGAGGTTAACACACCACTACAAACAGGCATAAAGGCTATTGACTCAATGATTCCTATCGGACGTGGTCAGCGTGAGCTAATCGTTGGTGACAGACAAACCGGTAAAACCGCCATCTGTATTGATACAATCATTAATCAAAAGGATGCTAATGTCTATTGTATTTATGTTGCAATCGGTCAAAAAACTTCAACGGTTGCACGTATTGTAAGAACTCTTGAAGATGCAGGTGCAATGGAATACACAACCATTGTTACAGCTTCTGCCAGTGAATCCTCCCCTATGCAGTATATTGCACCATATGCAGGCTGTGCAATCGGCGAGGAATGGATGGAAGAAGGAAAAGACGTCCTTGTCATCTATGACGATCTGTCGAAACATGCTGTTGCATATCGTGCACTTAGTCTTTTGCTTAGAAGACCACCCGGACGTGAAGCATATCCCGGAGATGTTTTTTATCTACATTCAAGACTATTAGAACGTGCAGCAAAACTTAGTGATGAAAGAGGCGGTGGCTCCCTTACAGCACTGCCTATTATCGAAACCCAAGCCGGCGACGTCTCTGCATATATTCCAACAAATGTTATTTCAATAACTGATGGTCAAATTTACCTTGAAACTGAGCTCTTCAACAATGGTATACGCCCTGCAATTAATGCTGGCTTATCTGTTTCTCGTGTTGGTGGTGCAGCTCAAATCTCCGCAATGAAGAGAGTTTCTGGTCCACTACGTATTGAGCTGGCACAGTATAGAGAGCTTGCTTCTTTTGCACAATTTGGTTCAGACCTGAGTAAAGATACCCTCGACCGCTTGCGTCATGGCGAGCGTATCGTTGAGGTACTTAAGCAACCACAATATCAGCCTCTATCTGTTGAGCATCAAGTAATTATCTTGTATTTGCTAACAAACAAGTATTTTGCAAAAGTAAAAGTAGAAGATGTACAAACAGCTTCTCACGAATTCCTAAGCTACATCGATGAGCAACATCAAGATATTCCGGCAGAACTTAAGAGCACTAAGCAAATTTCTGACGAACTTGCCGAAAAGCTGAAAAATGCTGCAGAGAAATTCTTCAAGAATTACGCGTAGGTTAATTAAAGGAAAGTTAGGTTTTGCATATGTCTTCAATGAAGGCTATCAAAAAAAGAATATCGAGTGTCAACAGCACTAAGAAAATCATGAAGGCCATGAACTTGGTTGCAGCTTCAAAGTTGCAAAAAGCTAAAGCAAGGCTGGAAGATATCCGCCCTATGTATAATGATGTTAAGAAAGTCATGGATAACATCAAGGCTGGTGCTAGTGATGAAATGAACGTACCTTTTGCCGATGACCGTGAGGTTAAAAACGTGTTATATATCGTTTTGACCAGTGATCGTGGGCTTTGCGGTAGCTTTAATGCGACTGTATCAAAAGAGGCTCTTGCTTACGTTGAAGCTTTAAAAGATAAAAATGCTAAAATAATTGCTATAGGCTCAAAAGGTTGGGATTATTTTAGACGTCGTGGTAAAGAAATCGTCCATAGATATGAAAGTGCCTCTGAAGCTTCGTCATTTGCTGATGCCGAAGCTATAGGAAAAATTGCTGCAGATATGTACTCTTCTGAGGAAGTTGATGAAGTTTATATTGTATATACACACTTCCAATCTGTACTTACCCATATCCCCTATATTGAAAGGCTTCTGCCTCTCAGAATGAAACCAAGTGAAGATTATGATAAAAGCACACAGATCATGTCTTATGATCCTGATATTAACACATTTATTAAGCACGCAGTTCCAACATACTTGAGCATAACTATTTTTGGTGCAATGATGGAGTCTGCTGTTTGCGAACAAGCATCACGAATGACCAGTATGGACTCTGCAACACGTAATGCTGAAGATATTATTGACAACTTGACACTTGAGTTTAATCGCAAGCGTCAAAGCATGATTACACAAGAAATCACAGAAATCGTCAGCGGTGCAAATGCCCAGCAATAGTCTATTTCCTGTCATTGTGGCCCCCGAGCCACAATCTCATGAATAATGCGTATTCTACTAAGAGATTGCGGGTCAAGCCCGCAATGACGAGGTTTGTTACATTAAAACTACACTACAAAGGAGAGATTGCCTTGTCTGAGAAAAATATTGGTAGAATACTTCAAATTACCGGTGCTGTAGTTGACTTTAAGTTTGAAAACGAACTTCCCGGTCTTTACAGTGCAATTGAGGTCGAGGACGGAAACAGGACTGTCGTGTTCGAAGTTGCACAGCATCTTGGTGACAGCGCAGTGCGTTGCATTGCTATGGACTCAACTGACGGACTCACCAGAGGTATGCCTGCACTTGATACAGGCGCTCCTATTGCTGTTCCTGTTGGCGATGAAACACTGGGACGTATGCTTAATGTTTTAGGAAATGCCATTGACAATAAGCCAAACCCTGTCACAAAAGATCGTTGGCCTATCCATCGTACTGCTCCCGGATTTGCTGAGCAAGCTGCTTCAACAGAAATGTTTGAAACAGGCATCAAAGCAGTAGACTTACTTTGCCCATACTCAAAGGGTGGTAAAATCGGTCTGTTCGGAGGCGCAGGCGTTGGTAAAACAGTTCTAATTATGGAACTTATACGTAACATAGCAACTGAGCATGGCGGTTATTCAGTCTTTGCAGGTGTTGGTGAGCGTACACGCGAAGGAATAGACCTATACAATGACATGACTCGCTCAGGTGTTATAAACAAAACAGCCCTTGTATTTGGACAAATGAATGAGCCTCCTGGTGCACGTATGCGTGTTGGATTCTCAGGGCTCACAATTGCCGAATACTTCCGTGATATATCACAGCAAGATGTTCTCTTATTTATTGACAATATCTTCCGTTATGTACAAGCAGGCTCTGAAGTTTCAGCACTATTGGGGCGCGTTCCCAGTGCTGTTGGCTATCAGCCTACACTTGCAACAGAAGTCGGAAGTCTGCAAGAACGTATAACATCAACAAAGACAGGCTCAATAACGTCAATTCAAGCTATATATGTTCCCGCTGATGACTTTACTGATCCTGCAGCTGCAACAACATTTACACATCTTGATGCAACCACTAATCTTTCACGTGCAATCGTTGAGCAAGGCATATACCCTGCTATTGACCCTCTAGACTCAACGTCCAGAATACTTGATGCAAGCATTGTTGGTAAAGAACATTATGATGTAGCACGTTCTGTTCAAAGTATTTTGCAAAGATATAGAGATCTTCAAGATATCATCGCAATTCTTGGTATGGATGAATTGTCAGAAAACGACAGACTCATCGTTGATCGCGCACGTAAAGTTCAAAGATTCTTATCTCAACCATTCTATGTTGCAGAAAAATTCTCTGGAATTCCCGGCAGATACGTTCCGATTAAAGAAACCATTCGTGGATTTGCAGGAATCGTTGACGGCGAATACGATGACATCCCGGAAGGTTACTTCCTAAATCGTGGCACAATTGATGAAGTTGCCGACAGTTATAGAATATAGAAGTTTCAGTCATCTTGGACTTGATCCAAGATCCCCTGAATTTTAGCTAAAGTATTATTTCCTTAAGCACGATACATTACTATGTGGAGAATGAAAATGGCTTCAACTACACAAAATTTAAACTTGCGCATTACAACACCGGAAAACGTTAAGTATGATGGTGATGCTGATATGGTCATCATGCGTTGCATTACAGGTGACATGGGTGTTCTTGCTAATCATGAACCCACATCTGCAATACTTGACTATGGCGTGCTGCGTATTTTTAAAGAAAATGAAGAACGCAGAATAGCTGTGTTCGGCGGAATTGCTCAAATTGGAGATAATAAAGTAACCATTTTAGCAAATGATGCGCAATGGCCTGAAGATATTGATATAGCCTTTGTGGAAGCCGAGCGTGCCCGTATAGAGCGACGTTTACGCGAGGACCTTGATGATCTCACAATACAAAGAGATCAGGTTCTAATGCGTCGTACATTGGTACAAATGGAAGTAAGTACATTCCCGCTTATCCGCAGATCACAACGAGAGGATAAAAAGGAATAACTCATAGCGCTTTTTAAGTAGAATGGAGTGCAGTAGTTATGAAAGGCATAACATCCATAATCGGAATGATTGTTGCACTCGGTTCTATTTTTTTTGGAATTATAGTTTTAGGTGGACGGGTTCTAGACTTTCTAAACCTGCCTAGCATCATACTTGTTATTCTTCCAACACTTGCTTGTATTGTTGCAGGATATCCGTTAGCAACACTAAAAAGCATACCCGGACACTTCAAAGTTCTTCTTGGCAAAGAAGCAAACCCCTCAGAATATATTGATAAAATCGTTCAACTGGCAGAAAAAGCACGCAAAGAAGGATTGCTTGCTTTTGAAAAAGAGGAAGTTGACGATCAACTCATGGCATATGCTCTTCGAATGATGGTAGACGGACTTGACAAGTTTTCCGTCAAGTTTGCATTGGAAGATTCAATAAATAGTATAAAAGAACGTCACACTGAAGCCGTATCCATATATGACAAAGGTGCAGCATTTGCACCTGCTTTTGGCATGTGCGCAACAGTTGTATCTCTGGTTAATATGTTAATGAACCTAGACTTCGCCGACCCTTCTGCTATTAACAATCTCGGTGTAAATATGGCAGCAGCCCTTATAACCACATTGTATGGATCAATGTTTGCAAACATTTTCTTTATCCCAATCTCCGCGCGCCTAAAGCTATTACACAAGAAAGAGATATTCTGCAAGACAATGGTATGCAACGGACTGCTTTCGATTCTTAACGGCGACAACCCACGCGTCATTAAAGATTATCTCGTTGAACAATTAAACACAAAAGACAGCGGTAAATTCGCTCAAGACACTTCAGGAGATTAGCATATGTCAGCTAGTAGTGATAATCGTGAGAATGAAAGAGCTAGTGGTACGCCTGAAGAGCCTGAGGAGAGAACCGACGGCTGGATGGCAACATATGCTGATATGGTCACCCTCCTTATGACATTTTTTGTCTTAATGTTTGCCCTATCAAACATAGACAACACAAAGGCCGAAATGTTCCTTTTAGCAATGTCCAGAGATGGTATTACTGCAGAGCAATTTATGGAGCTAAATGAACGACTAAATCTTAATGATTTTAACCACGATGAATGGGATGATATGCTCCTTGCTCCCCATTTAGATGAAGAGCAAACTGATGGCGATGATGATGAGGACGAGTCTGCAGGCGATCGTGCACTGCGTGAGCTTGCCGAAGCTCTTCAAAGATATATTGAATCTGAAGGACTTGTTAATGAGTTGTCTATTTCCTTTAATGGAGACTTCCTCATGCTAACACTCTCAAATGATGTTTGGTTTGATTCAGGTAGTGCAGAGATTTCTGAGCCAATGAGAGAGCGAGCGCAAGTAATCGCACAATTGCTCGCTGATAACTTTTCTGATGATGCTCCATTTGAAATTATTGTCGCAGGACATACTGATAATGTACCCATGATGTCAGCTCAGTTTCCCACAAATTGGCACTTAAGTAATGCCAGAGCAACAAACTTTTTGTTTAAGTTGATTGAGGACAGCGGTCTAAACTCATGGCACTTCTACACACGTTCAAGTGGTGAATATCGCCCTATTGACTCAAACGACACCCCCGAAGGGCGTCAAAAGAATCGCCGTGTTGAGGTTATGATATCTCTTGCAAGAGAAAATCCCATTTGGGACAATGCTCTCAATATGACAGGATGATTACTGCATATGCGTCATTCTACGCGTAGTCGCAGAATCTTTCTTTCTGCACAAATTGATACGCTGTTAGGCTGATGAAATAATTGAATAATTACTATACTATCGCCTACCTTGCCCTCTCAGACAAAAATCTCTCAACTCGTGACTGAATAACACGAGCGGTATCCTCGGCAGAGCGAGCTCCTTCAAAAAATGCATGAACATCTTCATTAATGATATCTCGAACGGGATGCCCTATAAAAGCACTAAGTCCGACATTTGATATAATTTCACGCAATAGCTCTGCATCTGATTCTGTCATTGGATCAATTTTTATAGAACCATGAGGAAAAAATCTTTCAGTAGGTCCAACACGGCTTACCTCACGAGCGATTTGTTGCTCAAACTGGTCGATACGCGAAAGAAAACCGATTCTGTCATGAAATTGATTCAAGTTGCCCGGCAATAAGCTCAGACGCACAAACTCCCATGCAGCTTCAATATGAGGGCTGTTTGAACGGATACCTACCCCTTCAGATTGCCACACAGCATGTATTGGGGCATTATTTGAAGGTAAGCCAAATGCTGTAATTCCACCAAGTCTCATCTGCAGTTCGCGAAAAGACTCCGTATGTGAGATATTCTCAGAACTAAGAAGTTGTTCACCTATGATCAACTCGCTAAGACTATCCCATTGACCACTGAATCTTATTTCTTCGGGTACCCGTTCCCAACCGTGTACAGGTAGTGGTTTGACAAAATTTAGAACATTTATGAATGATTCGCTATCAAAGTTTGCCACTGCAGTTTGCTCACAAAAGAATGTATCATCAGAAAACAGGAGCATAAATAAAATTTCTTGACGATCTACAAACAAACCTAATGGATCGTCATATCCTGCTGTCATTGCATCTTCATAGAAAGCTATAAAATCTGCATAGTTCCAGTTTTTCGGAGCTTCAGGAAAGACAGATTGCATCCCCACAATTGTATTAATTCGAAAACCCGGTGCAATTGATACAAGTTCTCCACTACTGTTTTCCCATGCAGAAAGAATACTTGGAAAGAAATCTTCACGAGTTATATCAGGGTCAGAGTCAATAAGCGGATAAAGGTCGAGCATGAAAAGTCCCTCGTACATTGTCGCAGTAAGCCACCCTGTCGCAAAAATATCGGGGCCTCTACCTGCTATTAGCTCTGTGCGCAAGCGATCCATATCATCAAAAGTATAATTTACGACCTCTATCTGATGAGTATCACTTTGGCGATTAAACACTGCAATCTTATCAATCAAAGGCGATCCTTCAATGAAAACTCCACCAAAGGTGATGATTTCACGTTCTATAACCATGTCTTGTTCTGTAATTGGAGTTATCAGAAACACCGTTGCTTCATCGCGACCTGAAAATGAGTTCCAACTTATGTTTACGGTGGTTATTCGCCCATCATCCCACAGCAAGAAGTTATTCCTGTGTAGTCTCCCGTAGTTAAACGGCACACCAAGATTTTGAAAATCAATCAGCAGGGTAAACGTTTCATCCGACTTGCGATAACCGATAAACTCTTGATCATTAACAATAAAATAATAATCAAACTCACTTGCTTCCGATGCGGGAAAAACTCCGTTTATGCGATTTATTGGACCATTTGCTCCAATGACAAGACCATCTACTATGGCAACATTTTCAAAGTCAACTTCATAGAACATTATCATATCTGCTTCATGATGCCCTTCACGGCTTGATTTAATAATTTGTCCGTCATAAGTTCGATTTAATAATCCATGTGAAAAAGTTTGTTCCTCAATCTCGATAAAGTCTCCACTCAAACCGCTATTAAACAAAAACAATGATGAGTGCTCGCCGCCAGCGGGCAACCAAGAAACCAATGCAGCAGCGTTTTCATCTAAATCAAAAATCACATCAGATATTCTAAATTGCTGCTCCAAGCTGTCTAAAGCATCAACACTAAGCACCGTCAGAATTTCACCGGCAGGCGAAACTCTGCGATAGACATAAGAGTAGTCAATATCAAAATCCCATAACCCATAAACAAGGTAATTCTCCCTCGTATGCGGCGGTAAAATCACACTATCTGTTGAAACTATGGAAATATAACCATCTTCGTGTTTTTCAAATCCAAAGATATTAAAAAAGTCTACACTTTCATCTAACAAGGTACGATAAATTTCACGCATATTGGTACCGTCTGCATTCATGCTGAATAAGTGGATATATGAGTTTAATGTATCCTCATCCACTGATTGTAAAAAAACATAAAGTTGCTCTTGATAGATAAAGAAGTAAATTTGAGTAAAATCAATGTCAATATCAAGGTTGAAAGATCGAACATTGTAGTGGAGGTCTGTGTCGAGTAGCTCAACAGTGACAGCCGTGTGCTGTCCATTGTCAACATAGTTCTCCTCGTGACGATTGTCATTACAACCAATTAAAACAATTATTATAAGTAAAGCTGTCATTAGAGTTGTTAGTTTTTTCATCCCATTTCCCTCATTGTAAGTGGTTAGTCCTATACGTAGAGTATTAAGTGGTCTACCAATGGTTCATTTAGATATTAGTATATGATTTTTTGCCAAACTTAGCAAGTACATAGTAAATGCAAAAAAGTCGACTTAAGTTGCGAAAACGTTTGTTATGCCTGATTGGTTTTTGTAGAGACAAAAAGAGAGCTCGTGCAAGGTGCTGCTTCTGATGCACCTGAACAAGCTCTGAATATTTTTTTTATGCCTATGTTTTAGTTACGCATTTTCTTCTTCTTTTCGTCGTTCTATGAGAGTTTCTTCAATCTTAAACTGTGCGTCAAAGGGTTTCCATACCCACATTAACGTCATTAGTAGTGAAATTGAAACGCTGATTATAAAAACAAAAGGTAGCGCAATCATTGATGCTGGAAAGAATAGTGCAAATATAATCCACGTTAAGCCACCCATGAGTGCTCCCATGAAACTGCGGGGGAAATATCCAAATGACATTAATACGCTATTTTTTACAATTCCTGATGTCTTTAGATCAATATATGCCAAATGCATGAAAATATATGGCGATATCATTCCGAATATCGCTAACGATAATATAGCGACAAAGAACCATACAAAAGTTCCTTCAACTTCTCCCATTATTAATAGCACCCACAGCATTATTTGTGTGTAAACAAATGCCGTAGAAACCATACCAACAGGAGCTGCTTGCTTATAATTTTCTTTAAACTTGCGCTTAAACTCATACCATACATAACTGGGTTCGTCTCTCATCATTTTTGTTATATAGTATATATAAGCTGTTAATGCTCCACCTATGGGGAATGCGAAAGCTAGTGCAAGAAAAAAGCTAATTATAAATGAAATACTCGGATACAAAAAAATGAATCCCAGTAAAAAAACAATAGCGCTTGGTATTACGCATAGACAAAATAGCATGTTTAGCTTCGTAAAATCCCAGAACTCTCTGAAAAGTAACTCGAAGAAACGTGCAGCACCCTTTTTCCGTGGTTCATCTTTCGATACACCAGGACCGGGCTTCATATAACTTCTTCCAAAAAATCCCATATGACCTCATAGCGAAAAGAAAACAAGCTTTAATTACCACGTGTTGCGTGGTAATTAAAGCCTGTTAGCTAATCTTAGTTTAATATTGCAAGTTCTGTTTCAGCATCAAATAGATGAATGTTGTTCATATCGAAAGCAACTTTAATGCTGTCGCCAGTTCTTGACTTAGTTGTTGGAGCAACACGTGCTGTGAGTGTGCAGTCTGCATAGTTTAGATATAAGTAAACTTCACTACCCATAAGTTCGCTAACTTCAACATTTGTGTCAACAATAGCACCAGGATTCTTTGTACGGAACTCTTCGTCATCATAGATGTCTTCAGGACGTACTCCGAATTTAACTGCTTTGTCTACATATTCCTTAATGTTGTCTTTTGCTTTTTCAGCCGGAATGTAGAGTTTGTCTTGACCGATTTCGAGATAGTATCCCTTATCGTCTGTTTTTAAAACTGCATCGATGAAGTTCATTTGTGGACTTCCGATAAATCCGGCAACAAACATGTTACATGGGAAGTCGTACAAGTTTTGCGGTGTGTCAACTTGTTGAACAACTGCGTGGTTCATAACAACAATTCTGTCACCCATTGTCATAGCTTCTGTTTGGTCATGTGTAACATATACAAACGTTGTTTGTAGTTTGTTATGAAGCTTGATAAGTTCTGTACGCATTGATGTACGCAGTTTTGCATCCAAGTTTGAGAGTGGTTCATCAAGCAAGAATACTGCAGGATTACGAACCATTGCGCGTCCTAGTGCAACACGCTGACGCTGTCCACCTGATAGAGCTTTTGGTTTTCTGCTCAGTAGGTGCTCAATGTCCAGAATTTTTGCAGCTTCACGAACACGACGCTCGATTTCAGCCTTTGGTGTTTTTGCCAGTTTCAATGCAAATGCCATGTTTTTATACACAGACATATGAGGATAGAGTGCGTAGTTTTGGAAAACCATGGCTATGTCGCGGTTCTTTGGCGGCACATCATTTACCAATTTGTCCCCAATGTATAGCTCACCCTTTGTAATTTCTTCAAGACCGGCTATCATTCTGAGCATTGTAGATTTACCACAACCTGATGGTCCAACGAGGATAACAAACTCCTTATCCGGAATATCCAGACTGCAGTCGTCTACTGCAAGAACGTCGCCAGGATAGATCTTCGATATGTTTTTTATCGATATACTTGCCATACTTTTGCGTCCTCCTATGTGTTTAACATAAACTGTTGTGATTGTACCATTATTTCACGCATTTCGTCAAGCTGAAATTGCGTTTCGTCGATAAATATTTTTACAGATTTTCCCTCTTCAAGATTAATTGTTACTTTTCCACAATCCATTTGAATATTCAGTAGACAATCTAAGTAACGTAGACGAAAACTCGTCTTATCCCATTTCTCAGGTTGTGTAAATTTGAAGTGTAATCCCTTTTCATTTATCCGCATTCCTGCAAACCCCATTACCACAGCAAGCCAGCTTCCACCAAGATTTGCTGTATGCAGGCCATCTTTAACATTGCCGTGTAAATCTTTTATATCAGTCCATAAAATGTCATTAAAATAATCATATGCTTTGTCGTCCATCCCAAGTCTTGATGCCATTATGCAAAATGCACATTTAGAAAGTGATGAGTCGTGAGTTGTGATTTTTTCATAATAATTGAAGCTATTTAGCATTGTTGATTCTTCAACACCATCTTCATACAGCACATGAGCCAGCACTGTATCTGCTTGCTTACATACTTGATGTCTGTACAAATGCAGTGGATGGTAATGCAGTAATAGTGGGAATTTTTCTTTTGGAGTCTGAGATATATCCCAGATTCTTTTTTCGAGAAAACTATCATCTTGAGCATGTATATTGCGCTCTTCATCATATGGCAAGAGCATGTTAGCTGCAGCTTTTTCAAACAGTTCAACTTCCTCAAGGGTTATGCCTGTGGCATTCTCTACTTGCTCAGCTGCGTTTTCTTGCCATAACATTTTGCAAATATCCGCTGCTCCTTGCAAGTTTGCTTGTGCGCAACGATTTGTATAGTAATTGTTATTTATAACACATGTGTACTCATCAGGACCTGTCACAGCATGTATATTGAACTTCCCTTTCGAGTCGTAATGTCCTACATCTAGCCATAGTCTTGCTGTTTCCACAAGTACCTCAGCGCCTTTGTGTGCCATGTAGTCCATGTCAGCAGTTGCATACCAATACTGCATGAAAGCATGAGCAATATCACCGTTTATGTGATATTGGGCTGAACCTGACGGGTAGTACGATGAACACTCACTCCCTGATATGGTCCTCCACGGATAAAGTGCACCCTTTGTATGCCCCATTATCTCTGCATGTGCCTTTGCTCCATCAAGAATGCTATAACGATAATCCAGCATTGATTTTGCTATTTCAGGTTTTGTGAACAAGAAGAATGGGAAAATATAAATCTCGCTATCCCAGAAGTAATGCCCCTCATATCCCTCGCCTGATATTCCTTTTGCAGCTATTGAGGATAGTCCATCACGCCCTGTGCTTTGTAAAAGCTGATACAGGTTAAATTCTAACGCTTCCTGAGCTTCGGCGAAGCCTTCTGTTTCAATTGCAGCCACATTCCAAAACTCGTCTAAATATGCTTTTTGCTCTTCAATAAGCGACTCTACTCCTATCGTCATGCATTTTTCTGTTATTTCCATAGCATGCTTAAAAGGATTCGATTGCCTTCTTGAATCACTAAGTGCTGTATATTTTTCGATTACTATAGTAGCCTCAGGACCCTTTGCGTTTGCATTTATCTCTATGGAGCTTACTTTAATCCCAATCCCATCACTAGTCTTACCGGCTTCAATTTGTCCATTACTAACTTTTAGTCTTTGTACAACAGCAAAATCCAAGCCTGAACCTGATGTCGTACATTTGACAAAACCACCATCTACTAACTTTTCAGCTTTTGTCATACTAAAATGTTTTATTGCTTCTGCAGCAACGCGTGGGTCATCAGGGTTTGTGTAGTTTTCCACGTTACAGTCTATTCCCGCATGTATCTCAAGATTTCCGGTTATATTTTCCGCTTCAATTTCCAACAGCGTTAGAAACAGTTCAGAGTGTGTAAAAGACGCCATTCTGATAAATGTTGCTGTGATATAACCTGAATCTACTGCATACTTCATACGCCGTTTTGTAATTCCTAATGACGTATCCAGTTCACGCTCGCATTCAATTGCATTTGCCAGCATGTTGCCATTGAATAGAACTTTCATTGTCTGCACATCAGGCAAGTTAATCATCCTTTGTGCATGCTGTGGGAAGCCATAAAGGCGTTCGGGATATGAAAGTTCGACACTGTCATAAAACCCGTTAATATAACACCCTCTGATGGATTTTGGATCATCAGAACCCTCTTCTAAGTTGCCACGCACCCCCAGGTAGCCGTTGGCAACATGAAAAAGTGTTTCGTCTATAAGAAGCTTCTCTTTGTCTTTACAATTGCTTTTTAACTTCATAATATTATGTCAACTCCTTTACATGAACTACTAAAATTTCTAACTTCGTCTTTTATTATTTTTGTTTGATGTGCGTGGTCGAATCAAGCAATGTTTTCCATGACCTATCAAGTCCTTTCGCCCTGCTTGAAGTAACGCTTGTCGCACAACTTCACTGTTTTGTGGTCGCTTCCATTGCATAAGCGCACGTTGTGTCGCTTTTTCCTTTGGTGAACGAGGCACATGAATACGCTTCATTGTTCTTGGATCAAGTCCCGTATAGTACATACATGTGGATAATGTACCGGGTGTCGGGTAGAAAAGCTGAACCTGCTCCGGTTGCCTTCCCTGCTTGTTGAGATATTCAGCCAGCTTAATAGAATCCTCAATGGTACATCCCGGATGTGCCGCAATTAAATATGGCACGAGAAATTGCTTTTTATCATAACGGATATTTAATTTAGAATACTTCTCAGAAAATTTCTCAAACACAGCGTTCTTTGGTTTCCCCATATAGTCCAGTACCGTATCTACACAATGCTCAGGGGCAACCTTTAACTGTCCTGAAATGTGGTTTTTAACAAGTTCTGCAAAGAAATCACCGTTTTTATCAAGCATTAAATAGTCAAATCTAATTCCCGAACGAACAAAGACCTTTTTCACATTGTCTATATTCGATAATTTACGAAGAAGCATAAAATAATCTGTATGATCTGTATCTAAGTGCTCACATGGAGGAACAAGACACTTTCTATTTTCGCAAATCCCGCCGGTGCTTTGCTTCTTACACGACGGTCGCCTAAAGTTCGCTGTTGGGCCTCCCACGTCGTGAATATAGCCTTTGAAATCAGGGTGTGAAGCGATATTTTTCACTTCAGAAATTACAGATTCATGGCTTCGTGATGCAACAGTCTTACCTTGATGAAATGCCAACGCACAGAAGTTGCAATCACCAAAGCACCCCCTGTTATGAATGACAGAAAAACGAACTTCCTCTATAGCAGATACGCCACCCATTTCTTCATACATGGGGTGAACTTCGCGGGTAAATGGAAGCGCGTATACCTTGTCAAGTTCTGCAGTGCCCGGTGTCTTTTGAGGAGGATTTATAATTACAGTAGCTCCGTCACAACCTTGTATAATCGCTCTACCTCTAACAGGATCATGCTCGTTATGCTGTTGCATTGCTGCCTTTGCATAGGCAGATTTATCCTTTGAAACTGTTGTAAAAGAAGCACATTTCACACTTGGGAATTTACATCTTTCTGCAATATCAGTTACAAATCCTGTACCACGAACATCTGTAATGTCGCTTATTTTTTCCTTTTTCGCAAGGCGCTGTGCCATTTCAACGATTGTTGCTTCGCCCATACCATAGACAAGCAAATCAGCGCCACTGTCTACCAATATGGGACGACGAACCTTGTCATCCCAATAATCATAGTGTGCAAAACGTCTTAGGGAGGCTTCCAGACCTCCGATTATTATGGGTGAATCGGGAAATGCCTCACGAACCAATTTTGAATAAACAATTACTGCTCTATCGGGCCGTTTACCTGCTTTTTTGCCTGGTGAGTAATAGTCATCACTACGCTTCTTCTTTGATGCTGTGTAGTGCGCCACCATTGAGTCAAGGTTTCCTGCAGTAATCAATGTTGCATATCTGGGCTTGCCCATGGCAATAATATCTGAAGTGTCAGTAAAAGAAGGCTGAGCAAGAACTGCTACCCTAAAGCCTGCAGCCTCAAGACAACGTCCTATAACAGCCATACCAAAACTTGGGTGATCAACATATGCATCACCCGTTATTAACAGAAAATCGTAATAATACCAATCCCGCTCAAGCATATCCTCTCGGGAAACAGGTAAAAAATCATGTGCATTCATCATATATCGCTATCTACTTAAGTTTAACCTTTCTTAGTGAGTGACCACAGTACCTGTAAGATCACTCAGTGTGTCTATCCCGTTTTCTGTCATGTACTCTTTAATTTCATTGATTATTTTAATTGGAGCATATGGATCGTCAAAGCAAATCGTGCCAACACCAATTAAGTCTGCGCCTGCAATCATCATTTCAATAGCATCATTTCCTGTTGATACACCACCCATTCCGAGAACAGGAATGTTCACAGCAGTCGCAACTTGCCAAATCATCCTAACAGCAACCGGGAACACAGCAGGACCCGAAAGACCTCCAACATTGTTGTGCAGTATGGGCTTTCTGGTAAATGTATCAATTCGCATACCAAGTAATGTATTAATTAGCGATATAGCATCCGCTCCACAAGACTCAGCAGCCTTTGCAATTGAAGCAATGTCCGTCACATTTGGTGAAAGCTTAACCATTACAGGAACAGTTGCCTTCTTCATTACAGCCTCTGTGACAGAAGAAACACCATCAATTGACGTCCCAAAAGCCATGCCGCCTGCTTTGACATTGGGACAAGAAACATTTATTTCAAGCATATCAACACCAGCGTCAGAAAGCTTCTCAGTCATCTCAACATACTCTTCAACCGTATTACCGGAAACATTTGCAATAACCACCGTATCATGCTCACGTAAAAATGGCAGCTCGTCCGTGATAAAAGCATCTGCACCGGGATTTTGAAGACCAACCGAATTAAGCATACCCATTGGCGTTTCAGCAATACGTGGCGGTAAATTCCCCAAACGTGGCTTCACAGTCAAACCCTTGACGCAAATACCACCAAGCTCCGACAAATCATAAAGCTCACCATATTCCCTACCAAACCCAAACGTCCCTGACGCTGTCACAATGGGATTTTTAAATTTAACACCAGCAAAATCTACACTGAGATCCAGATTATTATTGTTCATCATTAATCATCTTTCTTGATTTATTGTTTTAATTAAGATTAGCACATCGTGGACAGTTTTATTATAGTAAGCGCTACATTAGACCTTGTGTGTGTCGTCTCAAAAAAATTCTTTTGTCACGCAAGCGAATCTCGCGAGTTAAGCAAAAGGCTGGTAAAAGGCATGCAAAGCGAGATGGGAGCGTTAGTGATGACAAAAGGATTTTTTTGAGATGATACATGCAAGGTCATCGCATCAGCTAGTTTCTAATGTCACCATACTACCTTATTTGCATCAAAAACAGGACCATCAATGCAAGCACGACTCATTGTAACATTATCATCAGTTACACCTGCAGTCTTGTCAACATCCACCACATTATCACGCAAGGTCGCACATGCGCAAACCAAGCAAGCACCAATACCGCAACCCATACGTTCCTCTAGACTAACTTGAAGCCGCACGTTATATTGCTTACAAAGTTCCGCTACAGCCTTTTGCATAAAAATCTGACCACAAGTCATTACAGCCTTGTATTTACCAGTTTTTAACAACTTCTCCAAAGGCATAGTAACAGCACCGTGAATCCCCACACTGCCATCATCTGTTGTAACGAACACATCATCACAAACCGATTTAAACTCATCAACTAAAATAACTCTCTTTGCTTCACGAAACCCGAGTATTGCAGTTACATTACCTTTAGCTGATTGAGCAGCAAAAAGCATGGGAGGTGTACCTACTCCCCCGCCGACTACAATAATATCCTCATTCGGCATGTCAAAACCATTACCCAGTGGCCCTAAAATGTCAAGTATTTGACCATAACTCTGCATTGACAACCACTTTGTCCCCTCGCCCTTTGTTTCAAACACAAAATTGACCTTATCATCTTTCACATAGCAGATACTAATAGGCCTACGCAAAAGGCGTGCTTCACCACATTTAATATGAATAAACTGCCCTGCAACCGCTTTTTTTGCCAACTCAGGACTTTTAACTGTAATGGAAAATATGTTGTCTATTAGTAAGGAATTTTCAATAATTTCACAATGATAAATATCAGACATTTGCTACTCCCTTCATGAAATATAACGTTACTGGTCACACCGCATATAATTCGCCTTCACCAAGCAATATGTCCTGAATTTTTCGCTAGAACGGGTCTCATCGCCCTACATACGCGAAAAATTCATGACACATCGCTTGATTGCGGCTAACCTGTGGCTAGCAACAATATTACTACAAAAGATTATATATCATTCTATGTCTATTTACAACCGCTTAGTAAGTGAGATATAATATGACAAAACAAAATTGGAGTGACATTTTATGATAAAAAATATTGATGAACTATTATGCAACAACCCATATCCCGGACGTGGGATTGTTATCGGGTGTAGCGAAGATGGCAAAAGGTCAATCGTCGCATATTTTATTATGGGACGAAGCGAGAATAGTCGCAATCGTGTTTTTGAAAAAACCGATTATGGAATGCGAACAGCAGCATTTGATCCTGCAAAATTAACTGACCCAAGCCTTGTTATATATAACCCTATTCGCATTATGAGCGACTATATTGTTGTCACTAACGGTGATCAGACAGATACTATTTATGATTTCATAAATAATGGCTCAGACTTTTACTCAGCATTACAAACTCGCGAATATGAACCAGACGCTCCAAACTATACCTCACGCATTTCCGGATTAGTTAACGCAGATGGTAGTTATGATTTGTCAATTCTAAAAACAATGGCCGGCAATCCTGATGGTCACCAACGCAACTTCTATAAATACTCCAAAGCATTACCCGGTCTTGGCCATTTTATTTCAACATATGAAACTGATGGCGACCCGCTCCCATCTTTTGTTGGAGAGCCAACACCCATTCATATAGCAGATTCAAACGGACTAGAAGCATTCGCTCTGTCAATTTGGAATGCACTTGACGAAGATAACAAGGTTTCCTTATATGTACATGAACAAGATTTAACATCAGGCGAAATTAATCACCTAATATTTAACAAACATAGTTAGATTCAAAATATAATTAAAAGATTAAAGGAAATTATTTTATGAAAGAGCTTGAACTAAAATACGGATGTAATCCTAACCAAATACCATCACGCATATTTGTCGATAATGGATCGCTTCCCCTTGAAGTCCTCAACGGTAAGCCAGGTTTCATTAACTTTCTTGATGCACTTAACGGTTATCAACTTGTGCGTGAGCTACACAATGCCACAGGGCTTCCTGCTGCGACGTCATTTAAGCATGTGTCACCCGCAGGCGCAGCCATAGGGCTACCACTTAGTGATGTGGAAACTAAGATATATTTTACTGAAGGTATGTCCCTATCCCCTCTCGCTTCTGCTTATGCCAGAGCAAGAGGAGCAGACAGGCTTTGCTCATATGGAGATTGGGTAGCTCTTTCTGATGTATGTGATAAGGAAACTGCAATGATTATCGCATCGGAAGTTTCTGACGGTGTTATTGCACCGGATTATACTAAAGAAGCTCTTGAAATCCTCAAAGCAAAACGTAAAGGCGGATATAACATAGTTAAAATCGACCCAAGCTACAAGCCACAAAAGATAGAGCGTAAAGATGTATACGGCATCACATTTGAACAAGGTCGCAACGAACTTTTAATTGACGATAATATGCTAAGCAATGTTGTCACCATGAATAAAGATCTACCCGAGAGCGCAAAGAGAGATTTACTTATTGCTCTTATTACATTAAAGTATACCCAGTCAAACTCTGTGTGCTATGCAATCAATGGGCAAGCCATCGGAGTTGGTGCAGGACAACAAAGCCGAATACATTGTACTCGACTTGCCGGTAATAAAGCGGACAACTGGTTCTTAAGACAGCATCCGACTGTTCTTAACTTACCATTTAGAGATGATATAGCACGAGTTGCGCGAGATAATGCCATAGACATATATGTATCTGATGATTGTGATGATGTCTTATGTGATGGTGCATGGCAGGAAGTGTTCAAAACACGCCCTTCTGCACTAACACGAGAGGAAAAACGCGAGTTTATTTCCAAGTTTTCAGGAGTTTCTCTTGGAAGTGATGCATTTTTCCCATTCGGCGATAATATCGAGCGAGCAAAACGATCAGGTGTAAGCTTTATTGCACAGCCTGGTGGTTCTATTAGAGATGATAATGTCATCGATACATGTGATAAATACAATATGGTAATGGCCTTTACAGGCATTAGACTGTTTCATCATTAACACGTCGAAATCAATCAATATGTCCCGAATTTTTCGCTAGAACGGGTCTTATCGCCCTACATACGCGAAAAACCCGTGACATACCGCTTGATTTCGACTGCACTCCGTCTTTCTTATAACAAAGCGCTTTCCAGTTGATTTAATGCTTTCTGTAGAACAGAACGTGGGCATGCGGTGTTAAGGCGCATGAAGCCTTCGCCACCTGCTCCAAATGATGTCCCACGATTTAGCCATAGCTTTGCTTTGTGAGTGATGACATCATCCAGCTCATCATCCGACAAACCTAATGCACGGAAATCAAGCCACGCGAGATAAGTACCTTCGGGCTTATTGAGCTTGATTTTCGGCATTTTGTTTTTAAGAAAATCATCAATGAAATTCATATTACCCAAAATGTAATTATGTAACTCGCCAAGCCACTCTTCACCTAATTCATATGCTGCTACGCAGGCAACGATCTCCATAATTCCTGTATGTGGTGCTCCGAACTTTGAATACTCATTTTGAAATTGCTTGCGCAAATTCTTATTTGATATGAAAATGTTGGCAACCGGTAATGCAGCTAAGTTAAATGTTTTCGTCGGTGCAGTGCAGGTTACCGTTATATCACTAAAGCGAGGGTCTAGTCCTGCGAACACTAGATGCTCATATCCACCATAAATAAAGTCCTGATGAATTTCATCAGAGATAACAACAACGCCGTGACGGACACAAATATCACCCATTTGAGTCAACTCATCTTTTGTAAACACACGCCCAACCGGATTATGTGGATTACACAATACGAAGGCTTTTACATTATTATCTACGATTTTCCTCTCGAAATCCTCAAAGTCAATTTCGTAATATCCATCTTCCTCTATTAACTGATTGACAACTAATTCCCGTCCGGTAGACGATACAGCAGACATAAATGGATAATACACCGGTTGCTGAACAATCACACTATCACCGGGCTTTGTTAGCGCCAGTATGGCAAGGTGAATTGTGCTGACTATGCCTGATGTTGTGACAAGCCAATCCTGCTCAATTTCCCAGCCATGACGACGAGAAAACCAGCTTTTCAGAGTATTGAAATAATCAATACCCGTATTAAAATAACCGAAAACACCGTGCTCGGTTTGTTTATTTAGTGCATCCAATACGCATGGAGGTGCAGTGAAGTCCATATCCGCCACCCAGAGAGGAATGACACCTTCAGGTTTCCCTCGCGACTTAGGGTCGTATTTTATGCTATATGTGTTGTGTCTATCGATGATTTTGTCAAAGTCATAGGTCATTGTTCAACTCTCCAAATAAATGTAATATGTATATATATCGTGCATAATGCTACTCAGCTTGACAATTAGACAAAAATGGCACATTCTCCCGTTAGTATGAAAACATATTACTCTGCGACTATAGTAACCGAGCCTGCATTGGTTACCACTTGTATGCCACCGGACATATCCTGTTCTGCAAGGAACGTCAAAGGCGTCACTGTACCAACTGGCATGTCTGGTGTAACATCGAATCGAACATACACAAATGGGTAGCCTTTAGGATTATGTCCAGCTTCAGGTGACCAATTCAGTTGGAGAATGTGTGGACCTAACCCATGACCTCCTGAACTGAAATATTCATATGAATAATGCATCGTAAACCTAAAGCCTTCATGATTTGCCACAGGCGGTCTAACCCAAGCATGGGCAAACATTGATTGACCTTTGGCTGCATCTCGTGCTGCTTCATATGTCATGAAGAATGGGAATCCTGCAAATGCAGCAACCATAGCATCAAAGTCCATCCTCTCTGCTTCTGTTAGTAGTGAGAAATCAAAAAAGTTCATAGCAGGAGTTTGCCGTGGGTTACTTAGAACATCTGAATCGTATTCAAACCTTATAACGGTTACGTCCATGCCTCCGTGTGGATTAGTTGAGTTAGTTGGGTTTTGGTACAAATATACTCGTATATCTACATACTCTGCATCTGGTGTTATTACTTCATGAGAAATATGCCATATAGCTTCATCATTAATCAAACGACTTGAATCATCGATAAGAGCATTTGCTAAGTTCGTTGCCGGGCTTGCTCCTAATACCGGACGTGGGGATAGTTGTCCTACGTACCATGTTAGTTCTCTTAAGTCATCACTATTTACTGTTCCGTTACGATGAACATCAGCTGCAGCTAAGTTCATTATAGGACGTGGCTCTAGTTGTCCTACATGCCATGTTAAAGCTCTTAGGTCGTCACTGTCAACACGATCATCATCATTTACATCACCCCAGAGTGACCATACTGAGTGTAAATGAATCACCCCACCTCGTGCGTAACGATCTAGCACCTCTTGAGTTATAACCTGGTCTACATCAAAGCCTGTCGTACCGACTACTGGTCTGCGGAGCCCTTCCCTAACGTTGCGCTCAGTACTACGACGCCCAGACGCATTTAGGGATTCATCTGTGAACCAACCCAAATGGGCGAAGCGGTCCATTCGGACATCGTCGAAATACTCTAGCGCTTCCATCACTAAGTTTACAGATGTTATGTTTACATTTTGGCCACGTGGTGCCAGCACACGAACATAATTCATTGAATCAATTCCGTAAAATTCGAACTTTATTGAAGGTGTTTCTACAAGCCTAAAGTTTGTCCAACCAGCATTTCTATAAGCCTGTGTTGTACCAATTGGGATATATACAGTAACATTTGATCGAGTGACCCCTGTAAATGTTGTATCATTTATTTGCTGCGGAGTTATGTTGTGGTTATAGATTACTCTAAGTCCCGTTGCACCGATGAACGCATAATCGCCTATAGTTCTGACGGATGTAGGGATGCTAACTGACTGAACCGCCCTGTTACCATGGAATGCAGAATCTAAAATCCTGGTTGTCCCTTGTGCTATTGGTATGTAGGAGGTGTGTACCCATGGATAGTTGGTTGAGGTAATAAATGCACTTTCTAACTCCACCCGATTGGTTACTGGACTTCTACCGTGAAATGGTTCACCTGTTATATATGCCATCCGTCGAATAAGTTCTGCTGAACAAACTCCACAAAATTCTCCATCAACACGCAAACCGTCACCCATTATACAATTAGAACCCGCCGGTACAACCCAATCACCATCACGGGGTACAATAGAAACATTTCTATACCCAACCCAGTGCTGCCACTTTACTTCTGTATCAGATGATAATCTCGATGTGTTAGCCCGCCGGTCGCCATGCAGACGATCTAGATCTGAAGCTGGAATCCCCAGAAGCTCATCTAATAATGTACCGAATGAATGTCCAAATTCGTGCAATAGCATTTCATGCCATTCACTATATGTGCTAAGATTACTCGATGGACCCGCAGGTCTTCGTATTGAAGTTACTGCAACGTTACGGTGGTGGTTATACTGAATCCCCATCCCCGAACTAATCCATGCATAACCTACTGGTCCACCAGAGGCGTTTGAAATAACATGTACCATATCTTGATGTCCTATGGTGTGAGTAACACCATGTGCTGATGTTGATATGTGAGTATTTACACGGTTTGCGTTGGCGACGCCCATGGGAGTAAGCCCACCCGTTGCTGTTACAGTACCAAAGTATCCATTCACACCCGGCTCCTGATCGTATGGAATATCATGAATCATATATACTATAAACCGATCCGCAAACAGGCTGAATGGATGCCTTCCAAGCATGGTATTTATTGCTTGATCTGCGTGCCACAAAGCTGTTCCCAAGCCAGGATCTGGATTATAAATATCCCAAGTACCGAATTGCTCGCGAGCAAATCCGTCGCTCAGAAGCATAACAACAATACTGTCCTCAAGTGGTCGCCCACTACACCTTATTCGGTAATATCGAAAATCGTTGTTTTCGTTTTGAAATGGTTGAGCATCACCATACTCAATGTCTATAAAAAATTCGGGTTCATCTTCAGAAATAATGACATCGTGATATGCTTTTTCATCGTCATTCAAGGTTTGCAGAATATCATCGACTGTATATCCATCTTGCACACAGTCATAACAGCAAGGTTCTGGCATTGCCTCTTCATCAGGCAATGCGAATGCCATCCCCGGCAAAAGTGTCAGTATCATAATAAGTGCCAAAAGTCCGCTCAAAATTCGTTTCTTTGTTGTTTTCATCATAAACTCTTATTCTCCTTCTTTTTTGTCAAATTGTTTGTTTCTTATCTTCAATCCTGCATTGATGCCGATTAATATTACAAGTACTAAAATTGCTGACCACAAAAGCATACTGCTTTCTATACCGGTTTGTGGGAGTCCTTTTTGATTATTATTGCCAACTGGTGGAGTGGTTGTATCATTGTTACATTCATATTCGTGCGATTCACACACCATCCAAACTGCAACCAATCCTATAATATCACCCACAATATTCAAGTTCTGTGAAGCTGGTAATTGCTCTGTAGACAGAGCGAGAACATTTGTTGGTGCCGGCACCTCAAATGAACCATATATGGCCCAACCGTTGTCATTTGATTTTCGAACACATCAAGAAGCCCGTCCCAGTTGGTTACTATAAATTCAACGAGTGCTTCGATTTCAATATAGTAACACTCGCAATGAAAGCATTCGCAGTTGCAGTCATCGCTACAGTAGTAATCACATGCACAGACGCACTCATTGTATTCATCTAACTCGCAGTAATAATCATGGTCATATTCATCTTCTGGGTCGCTTTTAATTTCTATATCAGTTAATCCCTCTTGACTGTGCATGCTGTCATCAAGGTATTCCGTATTTAAATCATCGGCAACACTATCGTTAGATTCATATGTATCCGAATCATTTACTTCTGAATTAGGCGCTTGTTCATTATCTGATGCAAAGTTTGCTCTAGTCTCCGAATTACTCGGAACATGTTTATCTACAGCTTCCAAGAAGGGTATATAGTCCGTATCCTCTGTAGTTGCTAGTGCTGTAAATGACACTATAGACGCTACTAACATTATTGACATTAATAATGCTATGATGCTCTTTTTTGTTTCTTTATTTTTTCTTCTTTGTGTAGTTCTCACTGTAGTTAGTCTCCCAATCATCGCATATTATATCTCTCCAACACGAGAGCTAGATGTTTAAACACGCCATATAAATGTATATTTATAGTAAAAGTATCATAGTATGTGCAGAATTGATATCATTTTTAGATGAATTTACATTTTGTTCACATGTGCGCGATTCTGTAAAGAGTATACAGATTCTGCGACTACGCGCAGATAGAATGACTGCATATTATAGGTTTGCATTTTCTATGTGGCTTAATGTAACAGCTTGCAAAAAACGAGGCTCTCATTCATGATTTAAGAAAATCGTTTTGATAGCCCCGTTTTAATTGTGTATCTGTATTTTAACTAGAACCCGTCGCGTCCTTCGTTAAGGAAGCCACTGAATAGGTCAAAGAGTTCAGTTTCAGCTCTTAAAGTCAACGTATAGATGAAATTGCTTCTGAATTGATGTGTTGTACTACCCTCATCATCTAAAAACAGTGTTATATAGAAGGCATTTGTATCACCAAAGTATTCATAAGTTCCAAACCAGTTGTCGCCAAACCCCATCCTTATCATATAAGTACCTACCGGAAGTCTAACAGTGTGGGAAGCTCCACTACGCAAGAAAATGGTCGATACAAGTACTTCTTCGTCTGTATATATTTTTAAGAAAGTTGGACGTGGATCATCACTTGGAGTTCTTATTCTTATTTCCACCGCTCTACCTGCAAAGTCTTCATTTCTGTAGATTTGTCCTGTTTCAGGATGTTCTTGAATGCTTTGCTCAGCTCTGCTTCTGGAATCCCTGTAATCGCCCAGTGATAAAAACAGTGTGTGAGCGGTATAGAACAAGCCAGCATCATATGCTTCCTCAGCCAATCCAAAGGTAATGAAGTTGTTACTCGCAAGCAGTAGCTCATCACTATCTCTGAAGCCAATTTCCGCTAATGGTTCTAGCAACAAGATGGCTTCAGCATGATTGTCTACACTCATTAGAGCAACAGCCTCACCGTAAGTAATTCTGTTTTCACATTCTACTGCCAAATCTGCCGAATCTCTAAAATCCCCTATAAGGATAAACATTTCCATAGCAATTTGATACTCGCCTGCGTCCATATGCTCTAAAGCAACAATATAGTTTATCTCTCGCTGAGCTCTACCAGACAATGTAGCAGAATCTCTAAACTCACCTAGAGCGTCAAATGCCGATCTCGCCTCTGCAAAGTTTTCATCTTCCATAAGCTGTATCGCATAGTAATAGTCTATTCTCTGTTGACATTCGGTTACGAGTTCTGCCGAATCTCTAAAGTCACCAAGCAGTTGAAATGCTTCCATTGCTCCCTGATAATTGCCTCTATCCATTAACTGCACTGCAGCATAGTAATCCATCCTCAACTGGCTTTCAAGAGCAAGTTCTTCTGAATCTCTAAAGTTTCCTAGATCTTCAAATATTTCATGGGCAGCACTATAGTTGCCACTATCCATGAGCTCAACTGCTTCTTCATATGCAGAAGTTCTATTTAAATGCATCACTAAAAGAACAACTGCAACAGCAATTATAATAACAGCAACTGCAGCAGCTGCAATGATGACTGTCAGTTTTTTCTTGTTTGGTTTTTCCTTTTCAGAAGTTGTGTCTGAGTCTGGCTCACTCCCAGGTATGTCTGAGTCTGGTTCAATCTCGGCAGTATCTGCTTTAACTTCATTCTCAGTTTCATTTTCATCATTAGGTTTAGCCTCAGGTGTTTCGACTACTGTTTCACCTTCGGGCTCAGCTTCATCGTCAGGCTTGTCAGACCCAGACTCGCTCTCAGATTTGTCTGTTTCATCTTCCACTGAAGACTGCTCATCCGTTTCTTTTATTCCATCCTCACCTGCTGGTTTTTCGTCTACTTTCTTTGCATTCTCAGCTGCAGTACCGCAACCGGAACAGAACATGTCATCAGTTTTCAGACGCTCTTCGCAATTAGCACAAAACAATATCGTAATCTCCTCTCGAATTTATTACCTGTCTATTGTAGAGTTTTTAGCATATACACTACGTTAACCATTATAAGTGCTAAACAATCAATACGCAATACTATTCCAAAAACTTTGCAAATATTTCTGCAAAATGGTCTATCCCTGTTGCTCGACTCGGTGATCCGTCCGTCATGCAACAGGGATAGTTTTCTTATGAAGAAATTGCGACTTAAGTGTACCATACTTTTTTCAAGAATGTGTGTACAGATATTGAATTTACTATTAAAAGTGTGGTAAAATTTGTTGCATTATTATTAAGGTTGTTAACTCACTATTAAGGAGATATTGCATAATGAATCAATCTAGAGCAATTAAATTAATACACAAAAGCACCAAAATAACATCAGGCGTGCCCGTGCCCGTAGATTCTTCTACAGATAACAGGCTTTCCTGTGCTAATAATCGTGAGAAAACTATTGCGTATAAAATATTTAGTTCACATATGACAGAAAATGATTTAACAATTGAGTCAGATGACAAAATGCGCCTTAAATTTGACGCACTTGTTTCACATGACATCACCTATGTCGGCATAATACAAACAGCCCGAGCATCAGGCTTGAAGGAGTTCCCTGTTCCATATGCATTAACAAACTGCCATAACAGTCTATGTGCCGTCGGTGGCACAATTAATCAGGATGATCATGCATTCGGTTTGTCTGCTGCTCAAAAGTATGGCGGGATTTTTGTCCCTGCCAACCATGCTGTAATTCACCAGTATGTACGTGAAGAGATGACTAAATGCGGAAATATGATTCTTGGCTCTGATTCACACACACGCTATGGTTGTTATGGAACTATGGGATTCGGAGAAGGCGGTGGCGAGCTTGTAAAGCAGCTCCTAAAAGGCACATATGACATAGATCCGCCGGAAGTTGTTCTCATTTGGTTAGAGGGAGCGCCACAACATGGCATTGGTCCACATGATGTCGCTCTTGCAATGATTAAAGAACTTTTCCCTGAAGGAAGAGTTAAGAACAAAATACTCGAGTTTGCCGGACCCGGTATAAAGTCACTTTCAATGGAATATCGTGCCGGAATTGATGTAATGACAACAGAAACCAGTTGCCTATCCTCAATTTGGGAAACTGATGAAGTTGTGCAAGAGTTTTATGAAAAAGTCGGTAGATCCGACGACTATGCTGAACTAAAAATCGAAGAAGATGCTTGTTATGACGCAATCGTAAAAGTTGACTTATCAGCAATTGAAGCTATGATAGCAATGCCATTTCATCCATCTAAGGCATTTACAATTAAAGAGTTACAAAGTAATCCAAAAGAAATATTCAATACAATTCAAGACGAATGTAATAAAGAGCTTGGTGACAAGGCTTTGTTGGACTTGAGCCATAACATAAATGATAATGGAGAGGTCATATGCCAACAGGGTGTCATTGTAGGGTGCGCCGGCGGAATGTATGAAAGTATTTCTGAAGCAGCAGATATACTCAATAATAAGTCTGTTGGTAATGATTACTTTGAGCTATCTGTCTATCCTGCTTCAACACCTATCTCACTTGCAATTACTCGTGATGGAATCGCAGAGACACTGTTAGAATCAGGCACATTAATCAAGCCTGCATTCTGTGGGCCATGCTTTGGCGCAGGAGATACACCTGCACATAATACATTATCCATTCGACATGCAACGAGAAACTTTGCAAGCCGCGAAGGCTCAAAACCTGCAAGTGGTCAAATAGCATCTGTCGCACTCATGGATGCCCGCTCAATTGCAGCTACCGCTATTAACGAAGGTGTGCTAACTGCTGCAACAGATATTGATTACACTGTAATACCACGCGAATATATATATGACGGAAGCGTATATAAGAAGCGTTGTTATAATGGAGTCGGCAAGCCGAATCCAAATGTTGAACTACGTCTCGGGCCTAACATTGCAAATTGGCCTGTATTTCATGAGCAAGAAGACAATATGCTCGTTAAGCTCTGCGCTGTCATACATGATGATGTAACAACAACTGATGAGCTCATACCATCAGGCGAAACATCATCATATCGCTCAAATCCTATAGCTCTATCTGAGTTTACACTATCTCGCCGTGTACCTGAGTATGTTGCTGAAAGCAAAAGCGTTAGAGAATTAGATGAGATAAGACGACAAAGAATCCCACCACTTGAGGCAAAGCATATTCTCGACATTGTAGGTGGCAAAATGAAAAACACTTCAATCGGCTCATGCATTTTTGCAAGAAAACCGGGTGATGGAAGTGCCAGAGAGCAAGCTGCTTCATGTCAAAGAGTACTGGGTGGACTCGCAAATATTTGCTACGAGTATGCAACAAAACGATACCGATCCAACTGCATTAACTGGGGTCTTGTGCCATTTACAATAAGCAAAGATACACCTTTTGAGTATAATACAGGTGATTGGATTTACATACCTAACATAAGAAATGCCATATTATCAGGAAAAGAAATCATCCCCGCCAATGTAATAAAGGCGCAGGATGAGAATGGTAAAATTGTAGTCACTGATATAATATTAGAATGTAAGGGACTAAGCGAAAACGAGCGTAAAATCCTTACAGATGGTTGCTTAATGAATTACTATAGTAACAACTAAAGCCTGTCGTCAAAATGCAAAACTTCACGCATGGATTTAGACTGTAGCTCAGACACTAAAAGGCCTTGCATTCTGTCAAGCTCTATATGCACAGAGCAAGGGTTTTGTGGGTCATTGATCGGGCAGTGCTTGTCGCTTGCCAGACATTCGTTTATGAATAATCCGTCGTCTATAGATGTTACTATATCCAGTAGTGTAATCGAATCAAGTGGCTTTGCAAGTTGATAACCGCCATTTCTGCCCTGTATGGACTGCAATAGTCCTGTCTGCTCTAGTTTCTTTAATATTTTATATCCATATAAGGGTGGAATCAGTTCTTCTTCGCAGATAGCTCTAACTGTTTTTTTATTACCGTCTGCCAACGCACGTATGGTACGCACACCATAGTCGCATTCCTTTGTTAATAACATACACACACACCTCATTTCTACCTATTATTGTACCATACTTGACTAAATTTATCAAGATACTTGACTAATTTTGTCAAGATTAAACTAAGTGAAATTTTTGTTCATTTTTTTGACACTTTACTATATAATATAATACATATAAATACACATGTTGGAGGTCTTTAAATGACAAGCACAATTCAAATAGAAAAAATTGGCAAATTAGGGTTCGGTTACATGCGTCTTCCTAAAATAGATGGGAAGCTGGACACCGAGCAAGTAATCAAAATGGCAGATGCGTTCTTAAGTAGTGGCGGAACGTATTTTGATGCTGCATATGTTTATGATGGTGCCGAAGTGGCATTACGTGAAACCGTAGTAAATCGTCATCCGCGTGAGAGCTTTCAAATTGCGTCAAAGCTCCCTGTTGGTATGGTAAATGCAGAAAGACCGTTAGAGCATTTCCTTGAAACATCTCTTGAGCGTCTTGGTACAGACTATATAGACTTTTACCTACTACATGGTATAAATTCTAAAAGTAGTAAGCTGGCTGAGGAAAACGGCGCTTGGGAATATCTTGCAAAGTTGAAAGAGCAAGGTATAATTCGTCATATTGGATTTTCATTTCATGGGCCTCCTGATGATTTGGACGAAATTCTAACAAAACATCCTGAAACAGAGTTTGTACAAATTCAATTAAACTACTGGGACTGGGATAATCCCGATGTTAATAGTCGTCGTATGTATGAGATCCTCACGAAGCATGGTGTGCCTTTCACCATCATGGTGCCCCTCTTAGGTGGAAAGCTTGCAAGTAATGATTCTCCAATTGCAGAGCTACTGCTCAAAGCAAATCCAAATGTATCCGTTGCATCATGGGCACTGCGTTTCATTGGGCAACTAGATGGCGTAATTACAACACTTAGTGGAATGAGCACATATGAGCAAATGTTAGATAACATTGAGATATATTCTGATTACAAGCCATTAGATGCAGACGAACTTAAAGTTATTGATCAAGCTATCGAAATCTTAAAAGCTGTGCCACGTATTCAATGTACATCATGTGAATATTGTAAAGACTGCCCAATTAATATACCTATCTCTTCATTTATCAATCTTTATAATGATTACCTTGTGCATAATACAACAGAAAATCTCGACGGCGCCTATAACTGGATGTCCAGCGGAAAAGGCAAAGCAAAAGATTGTACCGCTTGTGGCTTCTGCGAAGATGTTTGTCCGCAAAGACTTCAAATTATCGAGGTTCTCGGCAAAGTTTCTGCTATGTTTGACTAGCCGGTCGCTGCGCTCCTAGGGGTTAGTTATTGAAAACGTAATAAACGTAAAATCACACCAAGTCAACAGAGTAATTGTTGAACTGGTGTGATTTATTATTTTACTAACTAAACCCTAGCCCCTAAGCCCTATGCCCTAAGATAAAGTTCTTCTGTTGCAATGCTTATCTTTGTCACAGAGTAATCATTATTATCTTCAGGGAATAAGTACAGTGTGTCGTCATTTGTGTTCAGGTCGATACAATCGCCACGTTTTTTATAATCTAACTCTATGTGGCATGAATGCATTATCGCTGCAGGCCATTCAATATCATATGGTTCTCCCTCGTATGATCCAACCAGTCTGAATCCATTCATATCATGTGTTAACTCTGCTCTTTCTTTAAACACAATGAAGCGTTTATCATTAGGAAGCGATTCTACTCGAACTTTGGAGCTGAAAGAGTATGTGCCATCTTCTATTTCCTTGCGAACATTGGCACGTTCCCACTCATACCAGTCAGGAATGTGGGAAAACTCTGTCTCTCCTGTCCGGGCTTTTAGCTCACCAAGCTCGCTCATATCCCATGCTTTACCACAACTGTCGCATCGCAAAGTTATGCCACTGGACGACATCCTATACTCCACCATACACGCAGGACATTGATAAAGAACCTTGTGCAATCCCTCTGCACGGTTCTTTTTCTTTACTTTTATGCCTTTTTCTTTTTGCCATGCGAAATCATCATACTGAAAAGCTTTGACAATCCCGTCGTTTAATTCATCGATACTTAAGCTCTGTGTTTGCTCTTTTGTATATAAGAGCTTTAACTCAGATTCTATAGGTTTTACTCCACGATTTCTAACATTCCATACGGGTGAGTTAATATGATGTCCGTGCATAATAAGTGTAACAACAGGAACATTCATCATTCTCGCCATTTTGCCTAAAGATTTTGGTAATACAGCTGTTGTTCCACAAAGTGTATATCTGGCTTCAGGAAAAAGAACAACTATTTCTCCAAGATTTCTTGCATGGAGCATGTTTTTGACCAAGCTGACGCTTCTAACAAACTTACGATTACAAATACAACCAACAGCACGTAGTAGCCACCCCCTGCCAATAAAGCCGTCAATTGCTACAACATAATTAGCACGCTTGGGGAATATTGCTTTAGTCATTACTTTGAAATCTAAAAATGCATTATGGTTGCAGAGTAGAAAATACGGCGGTTTTATGTCCGCCGGCATTTCCTCTTTGTTAATTTTTGCTCTATGCAATATGCAATCAGGGAAGCAAAGGAGCCATGTAATTGGTCGCAGTATGTTCCATTGCTTATTTGGGCGACGCGACATATCGTATCGCTTAAAATTGCCAATCATTAATTTGTACCATTCTTCTTATTCATTCTAAGTATGTGCCAATACTATCATACTGTAAGTGATAATGCAAAGTAAACAAAATCTAAACTTCAAAGTCAAGTAAATCGCGTATTTGTGTCTGCTCGTCTATTCCGGGATATGCTTCCAGTAGCTTTAATCCTGAGTTTGTCAGTTCAAATACGCATCTTTCTGTTACGTATAATACACGTTGACCACGTGATAGTGCTTGCTTACCTGAAAAGCTGATGGCAGTTATCTCATCTTTAAATTTTCTGATTGAGCCTTCACTCTCAATGTTGATATTCCCATTATCCTGTGTAACTCTGAGCCCTTTTGTGCTGAAACTTAGGCAGAATACGATAGTTTTAGTCGCATATGTAATGTTTGCAAATCCACCGATACCGGAGAAGTATCCGTCCATTTTATGAGCATTCACATTGCCATGTTTGTCAACTTCCAGACCGCCGAGAAAACAGATATCGAGCCCGCCACCATCATAGAAGTCAAACTGTGTAGCCATATCCGATATCATATCCGCACCAATTGTTGCACCAAAGGCAAGGCCCGGTGCAGCCAGTCCGCCGATACCACCTGCTTCTACAGTTATTGTAATATCTTTTAGCTTCCCTTGATTTGATGCATGTTTTCCAACATTTTCAGGTATGCCAACACCGATATTAACGATATCACCGGGTTTTAGTTCTCGTGCTGCACGGTCGCCAATTATATCGGCTGCTGTATCACGATATTTCCCATCTGAACCTGTCTTCTTAGTTTTTTCCGATAGTTTGGTTATATAATAGTCCATGTGAGTTGTCGGCACATGAATATCTCCTGATAGTGCAGGATTATACTCCATTTTTTCTGTGCTTTTTTCGCACACAACAACTGCATCTACTAAAATACCCGGCACTATAACATTTCGAGGGCGTGAGAATACATGGCTTACACGCTCAACCTCAACTATGACTTTGCCACCATTGCGCTTAGTTGCTTGAGCAACTGCAAGAGCGTCCACCATTAGATATTCTTTTTCAAATGATATATTTCCATTGGGATCAACTGTTGTGCCTTTAATAAACGCAATGTCTATTTTAGGCGTGTCGTATAACAAATATTCTTTGCCTTCGATTTCTCTTAGCTTTATTAGTTCTCTTTTGGATTTATCATTAAGTGCATATTTATCAACACGTGGATCACAGAATATGCCTAGCCCAACTTCGCTAGCGTGCCAGTCTTTACCTGCTGCCGCAGCACGAATCGTATGGGATAGTACACCCAGTGGCAAGCAATATGCTTCTATCTCCCCTGCTAATGCCATTTTTGTGGTTGCAGGCATACTACCAAAGTGACCCGCAATAACCTCTTTAACCGCTCCTAGTTTAACATAACGCTCTGCATATCTGTTTTCATCCCAAATACCAAATCCTGCTGCGCAGAATAAACGCAAGTCTCTTGGCGAACCGGTTTCTACGAATTTTTCATAAAGTTCATCATGAAGTGATTCCGGATTAGACCATGCTAGAAACGAGTTTATCGCTATGCAATCTCCATCTTTAATCATGTCAATTGCTTCTCTTGTGTTGATAATTTTAAACATATTTGCATTGCTCCATTCTTGTAAACGTTTATACAATTTTTGCGCCTTACGTGCTCGATTGTAACATATGAAAATAAAAGAATCTACATTTTTAGAAAGAATTCTAGTTAATTTTTTGACGAGCGAGTTCTGGACTTTTGACCATAAATATAGTACAATTCGATTTGTTATGCAGTCACCTATAGATTACCTGAAAGGACAGTTATAATATGGCAAGTATAAATAATGTTCAAGTATTCGGCTTAGATGAGTCTATTTATCGTAGCAGTTATCCAATGCTGCATGAAGCTCCTTCATCTGACGAGTTTACAAAAGAGGTGGAATTAATTCACCAAGCACGTATCAATTGCGACGTTGAAAACCCACATATCAGACGTGCAATCAAGCTGGCAAATGCCAAAGGTGGCGGACATGACCAGTTTTTGTCCGGAATAACTGTTACTTTCGACATGACACTCTCCAATAAAGCATGGGTCGAAGCAGAGCGTTATCGCTTTCTAACGTTCATTTCGTCCATGAGCACCATGCACCGTGTTGCCTTCTTTAAGGTTGGTGAAAGCTGTAATATCCATACCAGCAAAGAAGCTATTGAAATAGCTGAAAACTTACAAACTGAATATAATAATATCGATGGTGCAGCTGAGCCTGAGCTCAAAAAGAATGCATATCTTGAGTTATTATATAATCTACCGTCAGGATTTGAACTAATGGCAGGAATGATTACGAATTATCGTTGCTTGCGTAATATTTATGAACAACGACGTAATCACCGTTTGCCCGATTGGCACATAGTTTGTGATTGGATTGAAACATTACCACTGGCATCAGAGTTAATCTTACCGGGTCTTAAACGACAGAAGTAAATGTTTTAATAATTAGTGAATCCCCCACAATCATGGCTAGTGCAACAATAGCACCTATGACTGTGGGGGATTCTGCATCATGAACGACTAAACAAAATTTTGGTCACTACCGTTTTTAGTACTTTTTTCTTTTGCTTCTTCAGCTAGAACTTCGATATTCTTAATTATTTTATGCTTTAATACATCCGGAAGCTCTCTAAAGATTCTTAATAATGTTTCCTCAAGTTCTCTTGCTAGTGACGGAGCTGCGATATCTGATAATAGCCAATCCAGTGGTGTGTTGAAATGATCAGCCATTTTCTTTAGCATTGATTTTCTTGGCACTGCAATGTCATGCTCCCACCTATACACAGAGTTCATAGATACATTTAATAATCTGCCCTGTTGGTGCAATGTTTTTTTTGATTTTAGTCGGAGATGCCTTAATTTTTCCCCTAATGTCATTGTCTCTTCCTCCTTGAGATTGAAGTGTGGTTTTCAAATGTGAGATTAGGGTACTGTATAAAGTTACTTTAAGGTCAATAGGTTTTTTATAAAAAAGTTTGCATTTTTTTCATTTGTTGATAAAGCGCTCAGAACTCGTAGAGTATCAGACATTTAAATATAATTTTCTACACGATTTTACACACTTAATGCTCAAATTTTGCATTTTCCTTTTGAAGATTTTTTTCTTGATATTAATATTTTGTTCATATTTTGGGGCAAAAAAGTTGAAATTCTTCAAGTTACTTTAACATTCTAGGTGTTTATGTACTTTATGTGTGTTGCAACTTTCACTCATCTCATGTAAAATAAGTACATTAAAGTGCAAAAACGAGGTGGAAACTTAATGAGAAAGACTCTATCAATTCAAGAGTTTTCTAAGATCTCAGATGTTGAGGCTTCAACACTGCGATATTGGGATGAAATTGAGTTGTTCACTCCAGTCGCTCGAAATCCTGAAAATAATTATCGCCACTATACCCTTGCGCAACTGGTCGCGCTCAACTTCGTGACTACGCTTAGTTCATTAGACATTCCTCTTAAAGTTATTGCGGAACTTCGAGAGCAACGTAATCCTGAACAGCTGTTGGAGATTCTTCAGAAGATCGAAAAGCGCATGGATATGGAGATGCGAAACTTGCGCTACAGGTATTCAATGATTCACGCGCGACGTGAGTTGATTCAAATGGGCATGAAAGTTGATGAATCTAAAATCTCTGTTGAGTATTTAGACGAGAGAGAAATGATCATATGGCCTCGTAACGAATACAAAGAGGGTGATACTTTTCTTGATCCATTGTCAAAGCATATTGCCAACTTGCGAGAATATCAGGTTAACTTGAGCTTCCCTGTTGGTGGCAGACATGATAATATGGAAACATTCATTGAGCGTCCCGGATGTCCTGATAATTTCTTCTCTATTGACCCAATCGGAACATATATAAGAAAAGCAGGAAAGTATCTGGTGGGATATGCGCGTGGTTATTACGGCGAACTTAGCGATTTGCCGGAGCGCATGGATACCTATGCAAAGGAAAATAATATAATCATTGTCGGTCCTGTGTTTACCATGTACTTACATGAAGAGATAAGCACAGCAGACCCGTCTCAATACTTAGCCAAATGCACTGTTGCTGTTTCAGAAAAAAAGGAGAAAAAGAAAAAATGATACGAACACATCTAGCTATGGAGCTAACAAAAGATAATATCGGCGAAGAAGTGCGGTTGTCCGGCTGGGTCGACCGTTTTCGCGATCATGGCGGAGTTATTTTCCTGGATCTACGCGATTATAGTGGAAAAATGCAAATTGTACTACATGATGACGCAATGCTTGACGGCGTCCACCGTGAAACCGTCATTTCAATAACAGGAAAGCTGCGTGCACGCAGTGAAGATACTATAAATCCTAACCAAGCTAGTGGATACATTGAAGTGTTTGCTGATACACTCGAAATTTTAGGCAAGTGTAAAAGCATGTTGCCATTTGAAATAAACGAGTCTATGTCAACACGTGAAGACCTGCGTTTAATGTTCCGCTATCTTGATCTTCGTAATCCTATAATGCGTGACAATATTGTCTTACGAGCAAATATAATACGTTTTATTCGATCGCAAATGGAAGCTCTTGGCTTTCTTGAAGTCCAAACGCCAATTCTTACTGCGTCATCACCTGAAGGTGCACGTGACTATCTGGTACCAAGTCGTAAGCACAAAGGTAAGTTCTATGCCCTGCCACAGGCTCCACAGATATTTAAGCAACTTTTGATGGTATCAGGTATCGACAGATACTTCCAGATTGCGCCATGCTTCCGTGATGAGGACGCACGTGGCGACCGCTCGCCGGGTGAGTTTTATCAGCTTGACTTTGAAATGGCTTTTGCTGAACAGGAAGATGTTTTTGCCATTGGCGAAAAGGTAATGTACGAAACATTTACTGAATTTGCCAAAAAGAAAGTTTCTCCTCCACCATTCAGGCGCATGACTTATGATGAATCTATGTTGAAATATGGTACTGATAAGCCCGACTTGCGCAACCCTCTTACCATATGCGACTTAACAGAATTTTTCTCAAGAGTTGAGTTTCCATTATTCAAAGGTAAACCTGTTCGAGGCATTGTTGCCGATTGTTCTGACAGACCCAGAAGCTTCTTTGATAATTCACTAAAGTTTGCAACAAGTATTGGGATGAAAGGACTTGGTTATCTTACACTTGCAGAGGACAAGTTCAAAGGTCCCATTGAGAAATTCTTAACACCTGAACAAACCAACGAACTCATTGAGTCACTTGGCATGAAATGTGGCGACACGTTATTCTTCATTTGTGACGCTAAAGCTGTTGTTGATGGCCTTGCCGGTGAAATAAGAACATGGCTTGGTACATCTCTCGGTATAGTTGACACTGATTCTTTTGAATTTTGCTATATTACCGATTATCCTATGTATGAGTACAACCTAGATACAAAACGCATAGATTTTACACATAATCCATTCTCTATGCCTATTGGTGGTCTTGATGCACTGGAGAACAAAGACCCACTGGATATCTATGCATATCAGTATGATATTGTGTGTAATGGTATCGAGTTATCATCAGGCGCTGTACGTAATCACTCACCTGAAATAATGAAAAAGGCATTTGAAATCGCAGGATATTCTGAAGACGAGCTTAAGGAGCGATTTGGCGCACTATATAACGCGTTCCAATACGGTGCACCACCTCATGCAGGCATGGCTCCCGGAATCGACAGAATCGTGATGTTATTGGCTGAGGAAGAGACCATACGTGATGTCATTGCATTCCCACTCAACAGTAATGCGCAAGATTATTTACTCGGCGCTCCAAGTGAGGTAACTGAAACACAACTACGTGATGTACATATTCGTATACGATAGATAAAATGTATAAAAAAATGAGCGATTCGTGATTGAACCGCTCATTTTCGATATTCATTTTATCTTAGTCTGTTACGTATGGTAGAAGAGCTATTTGACGTGATCTCTTAATTGCTACCATTAAGCGTCTTTGGTGCTTTGCACATACGCCTGTAGTTCTACGAGGTAATATTTTACTACGCTCGGACATGCATTTACGTAATCTTGCTACATCTTTATAATCAATATCTTGAACCCTGTCTACACAGAATTGACAAACTTTTCTCTTACGTCTGTGGCTGGGTCTTGATTCTCTATCATATGCCAAGTTGTATTCATTCCTTTCTATTCACCCTGCTATGCAGAGTTTTATTATTCTGTAAAGTCTTTTAGACAAGACTTTTGTTTCACTTAGAACGGTAAATCTCCATCATCCATGTCTAGTTCTGCAAAATCGGATGTTTCAACTGGAGTTGTATATCCCGTGCCAAAGCTTTCTTTAGGTTCTACAGAGCCACCTAGACTCGCATCCCTGCTCTTTTTACTCTCCGTAAAGTAAACATGATCAGCAACGACTTCTGCATTACGGCGCTTATTGCCATCCTTGTCTGTCCAGTCACGCATTTGCAAACGTCCTGAAACAGCACACATTTGTCCTTTTGCAAAATACTTTGAAACAAAATCTGCTGTGTTGCGCCATGCAACAACATCAATAAAGTCTGTTTGT
>Ga0123355_10000093_pt1 | contig 94422 bp, 93 predicted proteins | sample TergutEmb28metaG_3_FD_89872 | JGI IMG/M metagenome (GOLD analysis project Ga0123355, IMG submission 89872) | Embiratermes neotenicus P1 segment gut microbial communities from Petit-Saut dam, French Guiana - Emb289 P1 | ecosystem: Host-associated > Arthropoda: Insects > Digestive system > Gut ... | reverse complement strand
TTTACGTAATTTGGCACTTATCCCTAATGGCGCAAGTGTGCGCACAAACTTGCCTGTTGGATATGGGGCAAGGTTTGAAGGACCAGAGCTAATAGTAGAAGTTCCTAGATTTACAACAGAAGGATCATTCTATGTTGAGTTTGAAGCACAGGTTACATCCAACCAACACGGCCACAGAATTGTAAACACAGCCGTAATATATGTAAATGAAACACCAACAGATATAGACGCAACAGCAACAGTAATAATTGACAATGCAGGACTACGCCCACAACAAGGCGACCCAACAATTCGTAAAACGGCATCCCCAGCATCTCTAATGCCAGGCGAAATAATCACCTACACAATAACAGTAACCGCAACAAGTTCTACAACCGCAAGTTTCTGGGTAATCGACGATATGCGTCAGTTAATTGGCACGTATTTCTACGCACCAGAATATGTAACAGTGGGCGGGACTAACCACTATAACTTAATCAATGGCAATGTTCTTAATGTGCCACTGCCGCCAATGACAACAGGTCAATCACTTGTAATCACATTTGACGTAGAAGTTATGGACAGTGCCGCAGGTACAACATTTACAAACTGGGCGTATATCCGCACAGAAGATAGAAATGTTGACCGCGCAAGCGCGACTGTAGTGGTAGGAGAGCCGGAAGAATACGTCCCAACAGTCTATCCAGACGTATCTATCGAAAAACTAGTAAACAATGTAGATACCTATACAGTTACATCTGGAGCATTGTTGCCATATAACGTAACCTACACAATAACTGTACGCAACAGTGGCGAAGGCGCAACAACAGAAGGCAGCCTGTGGGTATACGACAACCTAAGGCAATTGGTGGAGTCAGGTCATATAACTCTTAACCTGGCAGGAATAACAACATCCACATCGTCACCTCATACAATTACAAGCGATCTATTACTTCGTGTAGAAGTACCAGTACTGGAGTATGGCGATGAGTTTGTTATAACCATCCCAGGTACAATAAACAGTCGTCCAGCAAATGGAACACTTGTTAATAGAGCTGAGTTGTATCATGTAAACGATGGCGTACAAGACTACGACACCGCAACTGTAATTGTACAGCCACGCATTACCGACCCATCTGACCCAACACTATCAATCGGTAAATTGGTCAACAACCAAACACGCTACAATGCAGGCCTAACATCACACTTTATTACCTACACAATTACCGTTACAAACTCTAGCTTCTACGCAACAGGTTTTAGAGTAGAAGACGATATGTCCCATATGGCCGACTATCTAATGCCGCTTACAAATGCAAACATTACAATTTCGCCAGCGGCGGAAGGTAGAAGTGTTACACTAAATGGCTGGGTTGTTGCAGCCGAGCTTGGCACAGTAGCACCATATGAAGAAATAGTAATTACCATAAGCGCGAGACTGCGTAACGATGTACCACGTGACAGAAGCCCCGCAAACGCACCATATCTTGAAAACACAGCATACTTGCTAGAAGGCAACAGCATAGTTGACCAATCGCGCGCAACAGTTGTAATACAACAACGCGTTCAAGAACCAGGCGACTGCTGTGAAGATTGCCAGTGCTGTACATGCGACTGCGATTATGAATGCGAATGCGACCACACATGCTGTAACTGTGACGCTGGTTGCAATTGCGATAACGTCTGCAACTGTGACACTGGCTGCAACTGCCATAACGTCTGCAACTGCGACTCTGGTTGCAATTGCGATAACGGCTGTAACTGCGACAACGTTTGCAACTGCAACAATGGTGGCGGAAACGGCGGTGGTCCAGGTATCCCAGGCATTCCGGGCGGCCCAGGTACACCAGGCGGCCCTGGCACACCAGGTGGCCCAGGTATTTCGGGCGGCACACAAACACCACAAACACTACTGCCGCTAGTACAGCGTCGAGCAACAACCACATCACCATCTTCCTTCACATCAACAGAAGACGCGCCACCACTTGGTGGACATGGAAGCATAACCCCACCTGCACACAACCCGATAGACGACACCCCACCACAATACCAAGGCCCAATGCTTGATTTAACAAGTGACGAACCTGTGGCAACTGGCATAGGCGGTGGCCGTATCAACCCACAAACTGGCGATATCTTTGCTGCATCTGGGTTATTCGCGTCCATCATAGGGCTTGCACTAGCTGGCTTCACACTTTTCGCTGCACAAAAAAAGCGCAAGCAAGAACAAAAAGATAAATAAGAAATTTTCACAATAAAATCAACCGGTTCGAAATTTTGAACCGGTTGATTTTTTTACATAATCGGATATAATAAATGAAGAGATACAGAGTGGAGTGATTTTATGCGTTGGTTCATGGGCTGTGGCGTTGCCATTTGTCTGCTGCTTATAATAATAAGCCAAAGTATAATTTTCCCCACTTTTTTTATGCCTTTTTTCTCATGGCAGTACAATCGGTTAGACGTGGCAGAAACCATACAAGTAGAACAGGTTGAACTAATGCGCGTTACGGGCGAGCTGTTGGATTATATGCGCGGCCGCCGTGATTCATTGGAAGATATATACGCCACTGTGGCCGGTGTCGAACGACGCTTTTTTTCTGATATAGAAATAAGGCATATGATAGACGTTTTGGATCTATACAATATAGCGTTTTTGGTACGTACTATAGCTTTTTTTACACTTATCGCCCTAGTGTTTGGCATGGCATTGCTAAAGTATAGGGTGCTTTTTGTGCTTTCTCACTGCTGCCGTGGGGTGCTAGTGGGTTTCCTTACACTGGTCGCGCTACTTACGCTAATTATATCTATAGACTTTAACCACGCTTTTAATATTTTTCATGAAATATTTTTTAGTAACGATTACTGGATACTAGACCCGCGGGTAGACTTGCTAATCAACATGGTGCCGCTGGAGTTCTTCATCCACATAGCAATTTTTATCGCACTTCTTATGCTGGCATTATGCGCGGCAGTTATTACCGCGGCCACCCTGTACCTGCGTAAAGATGCGCAGAATATGTTCCGCGTATGAGTTGGTGGATAGTACTTTTGCTGTTGCCGGTGTGGATACTATTACTTGTGCTGGTGCTAATTATTGTTGGGCTGCTGCTTTCGGCGTTACCGATTAGATACTGGGTTATTGCAAAAACAGGGGAAGAAACTGCCGCCCGCGCAAAAGCTCGGTACTTATTCGGGCTTTTACGGGCAGAATATATATATGAAAACGGCGAAGGTAAGCTAAAAGTAAAATGCGCATGGCATGAGTTTGGAAAAAGGAGAAAGAGTGCAGCCAAGCCTGAACAGCCCGCCCAAGAAGTTGAACAAGAAACAGACGAACTACCAATTACGTCAAAAGTCAAGCACTACTACAATACAGCAATATCAATCTACACAAAAATTCGCAATTATCCTAATCGGCCACAAATTACAGCACTCTTCATAACCTATACAAAACAAACCGCCATTCACATACTGCCACGACACCTGCACATTACCGGCGAGTTTGGGCTACCGTGCCCGGCCACTACAGGCCAAATATTTGCGGCATACGGCGTAGCCCGCGAGTTCATCAAAACCAGCCACAACCGCAATGTTCATATCCGACCAAACTTCGATACAGAAAAACCTATCTACAATATGCAAATTAACACACGCGGCCATATTCTGCCTATATACCTACTTTACCTAACAGCCGCGTTGGCAATAAAAAAGCCAATACGAAAGCTAATTGGCGATTTAATTAAAAACTAAAGAGAGGATTTTCAAACATGAGCGAAAAACAATCACCGGGAGAAAGCCTAAAACTGCTATTCTCCAAAATGGAGGACTTTGTTACCACCAAAACCGTAATTGGTGAGCCTATCCACATGGGCGAAACCACAATCATCCCCCTTGTAGACGTGTCATTCGGTATGGCAACAGGCGTATCTTCCACCGACGGCGAAAAGTCTAAAGACGGCGGAGCAGGAGGCATGGGCGCGAAAATGAGCCCAGCAGCAGTACTTGTAGTATCTGGCGATACGGTCCAGCTAGTTAATGTAAAAAACCAAGAAAGCGTAAACAAACTAATAGACCTAATCCCAGGCGCATTAGCCAAAATAGGGTCTATGTTTGGTAAGAAAGATGACGAAGTAGTAGAAGAAGAATAAAGGAGGTAAAAATGAAAATGACATTTCGCTGGTTTGGGTCGGGTCAGGACCCAATCAGCTTAAAGGAAATTAGGCAGATACCTGGTATGTATGGTGTTGTTACCAGCTTGTTGGACATGGCGGCTGGCGAGGCGTGGCCGGAAGAGCGTATCAAGGCTATGAAGGACGAGATAACGGCTGCTGGGTTAGCTGTTGAGGTTATTGAAAGCGTAAATATCCATGAGGATATTAAGCTGGGCGCGCCTGGTCGCGATGAGAAGATTGAAAATTATATAGTTACAATGGAGCGGCTGGCGAAATACGGCATAAAGTGTATCTGCTATAACATGATGCCAGTGCTGGACTGGGCGCGTAGCGAATTGTATTACGATTTAGCAGACGGGTCTAATACCATGCGCTATGAAGCGGCGGCAATGGCGAATATTACGCCAGAAGCACTGGCCGCCAAATACGCCAAGGAAGCCGATACCTATGAAATGCCAGGCTGGGAACCCGAGCGCATGAAGAAAATTAACGAGGCACTAAAGGCGTACGAGGGTATGACCACCGACACCTTTTATGCTAACATAAAATATTTCCTTGACGCGATTATCCCCCACGCCGAACGGCTTAACCTGTACATGGGCGTTCACCCAGACGACCCGCCCCAGCCAATTTTCGGGTTGCCGAAGCTAATTATTAGCCGCGACAATATCCGCAAATTTTTGGATTTGAACCCAAGTAAGCACAATGGCCTTTCCCTTTGCACGGGCTCGTTAGGCGCGCGGCCAGGTAACGATATTCCTGCCATGATACGGGAATTTGGCGCAGAAGGGCGCATCCACTTTGCTCACGTACGTAACCTAAAATTTGAAAATGAAACAGATTTTTACGAATCTGCCCACCTAACCAGCATGGGTTCGTTGGACATTTACGCGATAATGAAGGCCTTCCATGATATCGGCTTTACCGAAAGCATTCGCCCGGACCACGGCCGCATGATTTGGGACGAGACAACAAAAAAAGGCCGCCCAGGCTACGGTCTATACGACCGCGCACTTGGTGCGACTTATCTGCAAGGTATATGGGAAGCGTTGGTACGCGGGAAGTAATGTGAGGAGACTTGCCCATGCACTTTGTGCAACGCATGTATTTATAGCAAAGCAACTAGACACGCAAATTACACCGCCGCCACAACAAGCGGCATATTTTCTACAGTCAACCGCCGTATAGCTTCTGTACCTAAATCTTCATATGCTGTCGGTTCTACTTGCGTTACGCACTTTGCAAGTAAAGCCGCTACCCCGCCCACGGCTACTAGATATAATCCGCCGTGGGTTTTTATTTTTTGCATAACTTCTTCCGAGCGTTCCCCTTTGCCAATCATAACGCGTAGCCCGGCGGCAATTAGTGCAGGTGAATAAGCATCCATTCGGTCGGAGGTGGTTGGGCCTATAGAGCCGATTGGCTTGCCCGGAGGTGCTGGGCATGGCCCGGCGTAAAACACAACCTGGCCTTCGTATTGGAAAGGCGGGGCTTCGCCGTTTTGTAAAGCGGCAACCATGCGGGCATGGGCAGCGTCCCGTGCGGTGTAAATATGGCCAGATAAGTACACAGTATCGCCAACACTTAGCTGGCAGATAGTTTCTGTGGTTAATGGAGTAGATATGTTCATGTGTTACCCCCTATAGCATTACAGTTTTATGCCGTGAAACATGACAGCCCAAGTTAACTGCCACAGGCAGCCCAGCAATATGTGTAGGGTATGTTAAAATTCGCACCCCAATGGCCGTAGCGTTACCACCAAAACCAGCCGCGCCAATACTCAGCTCGTTAATTTTACCAAGTAGCCGCTTTTCCATTTCAGCAATACTAGCATCTTCGCTAGATGAAAGGATATCAAGTGCCAGTGCCTGCTTGGCCAAAAGAGCCGCTTTTTCCATTGTCCCGCCAATACCAACGCCAACCAAAATAGGCGGGCATGGTGCAGACCCAGCCGCGCGAACAGTGTCCAGCACAAAATTTTCTATGCCTTGTACACCAGCGGAGGGCGGTAGCATTTTTAGCGCAGACTTGTTCTCGCTGCCAAAACCTTTTGGCATAACGGTTATTTTAACCGCGTCGCCTTCAGCTATATTGTAATGGATTACAGCAGGTGTGTTGTCCTTTGTGTTTAAACGTTCGAATGGGCAATTTATGACACTTGCCCGCATATAGCCATCTCGATAGCCTTGACGCACTCCCTCATGTATTGCGTTTTCCAGGTTGCCAACAATACGCACATCCTGCCCAATTTCTATAAAAATCACAACCATGCCTGTGTCTTGACACATGGGCATTCTTTCGGTTTCCGCCACTTGCATATTTTCGATTATCATGCCCAGTGCATTTTTTGCGGCGGGGGAAGTTTCGACTGCATATGCGGTTTCCAACGCTTTGCGTACGCTATCATCTGCATCAATATTGGCAGAAATGCAGAGATGTGCCACCGCATTAGTTATATCCATTGTGTTTATTATTTTTGGCATACAAGCTCCCATCTTTTTTCAACTGGTAACGATTCGTTACCAGTTGAAAATTATTTTCTAAACGGCAAATATATATTGCCTAATATATCCAAGGGTAGTGTTGCGCTGTTCTTCTGCTACATCTGGCGCAAAGTCATACAACATATGCGATAACGCGTGAAAGCGTTGCCTATCCATAAAAAATTCATCCGCTGTATCGCCGTAACCTTCCAGTACATATTTAGCATCAAAATAATAATGCCAGTCCTGCGCAGGCTCGCCGTACCCAGCACATCCAAAATCCAGCACACCGGAAATGCGTTTGTTTTCCTCATCAAACATCAGATTATAGTAGTGCAGGTCGTGGTGGCATAACACAGGTTTTACCGGGTGGTGGGTTGAAACATATTCGTACCGCTTGGCAATTTCCTCAACAAACTCAACTTCATGGGGCAGGAAGAAAGCGCGAGTAGTGGGGTTGAATTTCCTATGAAAATCCGCCAGCAGTTCAGCGGCGGTCTCTTGCGTATTAGTTGTAAGCCAAGATGGGTCGTGGCCGCCTGCTGTATGGATATTACGCACTATTTTGCCTAGTTGCCGCTGTATGTCGAGGCTTGTTTCCTTGTCGTAGGTGTCGCATAATTCGTATGAGAATGGAGTACCATGCAGCAGTGTCATGCCAAAAATATATAGCCCGCAGGGGGATGTTCCTGCGCACAATATTTTTGGAACTTGAATGTCCAGCTTACCCTCCAGGAATTGCAGCACAGTAGGTTCATTACGCTGCCATTCGGCATTTTCGACATGGTCTGGCAACGGGATTTTGAAAACAATTTCGTCATTCGCTAAACAAACTGTGGCAGACTTGCCCTCGCCCAGGAGTGTAAATTTTTTTATTGGTATGTGGGGGAAAGTTTCAACTACAAGAGTTTGTAGTGCATCTATGTCTGGCATTATATAATCTCCTTTTGCAGCAATCGAATTTAGAGAATTAAACACTCAAAATGATTGCTAGTAATTACCTGCCCCATGCTTTATATTATCACCAGAGCCGCTCTATAATAATAAAAATACAGGAGGCAAAAATGTCCACTTATTTCACAGAAAAATTTAAGCAACTGCGAAAAGCTGCCAGCCTTACCCAAGAGGAAACCGCCAACATCTTCAACGTTTCCCCCCAGGCGGTAAGCCGTTGGGAAACTGGCGCAAACTACCCAGATGTAGAAATGCTACCCCATATCGCGATATATTTCAAAGTGACGGTAGATGAACTCCTCGGTACGGAAACAATCCGTGGCGTGGAAGACAGTGGAAACCTAAAAAACGCTATTACCGATTTACATCACAAGGGCAAATACGATGAAGCCATTTCTATGGCACGCAAAGCGATAAAAAAATACCCGTTAGATATTTGGCTACAATACCAGCTTGTTAATGTACTAATCCATGCAAATAAAAAAGAAGACACAGTCGGCAAGCACACTGCCGAAATAATTTCCATTTGCCAGCGGATAATTAGTTTTGCAGATTACAGAGATTCATTGTACTACAGGGTGGAACTTATACGTCTGTATGCAGAAGAGGGCATGAAGAACGAAGCAAAAAAATTACTAGACACATTGCCCAACAGCTATCATAACGTAAGCCTTACACATTCGGGGCTAATTTTAGAAGGCGAGGAATGGCTGAAAAACCAAAAAAGCAGCATTTTCCAAGCCATGTTACAATTGGAGGATCTTCTTATAGGATACCCGCATTTGTATACACAAGACACAGATGTAATACTGAAATTCCGCAAAACGCAGGTGCAGGTACGAGAACTGCTGGGTGAAATCATATATGACAACCCTGCCGAAAACATCAATCACTTCGAATTCGCTCTTACAAACGCGTTCTTGGCGGAACAATATTGCAACATGGGCGACATGGAAAACGCCATCCTTCATATAGAAAAAGCCACAGAGGACTCACTGCACCACATTGACTGTATGGATAACGGGGATGATTACGGTCGCAAAATGATACCAGATAGTGGGCAGAAAAACCTACCAGGCATTGTGCGTGAAACCCTCGGCCGTGCGCAGTTTGACAACCTGAGAAAAGATGCGCGGTTTGTAAAATGTATTGAAATATTGGAGAGTAACACAAAAGAATTATTCTGGTAGAATTACCCCACCAACACCACGCTAACATCGTTAACATTTGTACCCGTTGGGCCGGTGAATATCAGGCCGTCGATTGCATTTAGGCCGTTGTATGTGTCATTATCGGCAAGGGTTCTGTCGTAATCAACGCCCATTTCCTTTAACTTTGCGAAACTTGTGCCGTCCACAATGCCACCCGCCGCGTCCGTGGGGCCATCCGTCCCGTCAGAGCCTAACGAGAAAAACACAGCATTCGGTAGCCCCGCAATTCCTTTAGCGGCCGCAAAAGCCATTTCTTGGTTGCGGCCGCCTTTTCCGTTGCCCTTGACGGTTACAACCGTTTCGCCAGCAGCGATATATGCGAACGGTGTTCTATACGCACCTATACCTGCACTGACATCTTCTGCTAGCCTGGCCAGATATTCGCCTTCCTCTCGGGCTTCGCCAACTAGCGCGGAATAATGATGATAAATGTTGTAGCCCAGTTGTTCCGCTGCTTTCATGGCGGACACGCGCAATGTGTACGAACTGCCGATAATGTTGGTTCTTACGTTTGTGACCTCCTTCGGTGTTTCCACCATTAGAAGTTTCATCTGCGACTCTGTCAAGTTAAGGTTATACTTCTCTACCACTTGAAAAGCGTCAGCCGCAGTAGATTTGTCAGGTGCAGCTGGGCCAGAGGCGATTGTGTCCAGCCTATCATAAATTACATCGGACAGCACAGCCGCATAAATTTTGGCTGGCGCAACAAATTGTGCAAATCGCCCAGCCTTAACCCGCGAAAGGCGTTTGCGAATCATGTTAATTTCTACAATATCCGCTCCGCTTTTTAGTAACTGAGACGAAATATCCTGCAAATCACTCAAGGTTACACCATCCGCAGGTGCTTCAAAAAGTGCAGAGCCGCCGCCGGAAATGAGAAAAAGCAGCTCGTCATTTTCAGTGAGGGCTTCCGCCATGTTTATGCATTTTTGTGTGGCGGCGATGGTGTTTTCATCCACCACAGGATGGCCAGCTTCGTACACATCTACCCGTGGTAATTCCCCCTGTGAATGGCCATACTTCGTAATAACGATACCCTTAACAAGGCGGTCGCCCAAATAATCGGTGGCCGCCTTTGCCATTGTCCACGCCGCCTTGCCAATTGCCACAAGATGAATTTTACCCGTGAAGCGGTGATTTTTCAGCGCGGTTGTTACTGCCTGAGTGGGCATATTGTCTGCGATTGTTTGTTTTATTATTTGCTGTGCGTGGTCGTGGATTTTTGTCATTGATTAACCTCCAAAAGTTTTGAATGCACGAATGTTTTGGTTGCTTACTCTGGTAACCTCTCCCCTGCAGTTGTCATGTTATACGGGTCAAGTATTTCCCGTAGCTTGTCCTCCCCAATTTTGGCAAGGATATCTGCATCGCGTAAACATACATCAAGCACAGAAATTTCTTCCTCACGTGCGCGTTTGGCCACAGCCTCCGACGCCTTGTAGCCCAGCACCGGGGTAAGAGCCGTTGCTAGGCTGGCAGATTTATCAATATAAGCGTCCATGCGCTTTTTATTGCGTGGGCTTACGGTAATGGTATCCACACAAAATTTGCGGAAAACCTGGAACGCATTATTCATCATACTAACAGATTGTATAAGGTTAAAAACCAGCACAGGCTGCATAACATTAAGTTCAAATTGCCCAGCCTCGCTGGCTAGACAAATGGTATGGTCGTTGCCGATAACTTGGAATGCCACCTGGTTTATAAGCTCTGGCAGCACAGGATTAACCTTGTCTGGCATGATAGACGAACCCGCTTGGCGTTCTTCCAACGTAATTTCGCCAAAGCCGCAGCGTGGGCCAGAAGCCATCATGCGCAGGTCGTTGGCAATTTTGGACATATTCATCATGCAAATTTTCAATGTAGCGGAAACTTCCGTATAGCAGTCGGTGTTTTGTGTGCCGTCTATTAAATTTTCGCAGCGACGGATAGGAAAATCCTTCCCCGCTACTTGCCCTGTGATTGCTTTCAAATGTTTGATAACCGCCGTTACATATTCTGGCTTGGTGTTTAGGGCCGTGCCCACTGCCGTCGCGCCCATGTTTACTTCATATAAATAGTTACCGGTTTGCTCAATCCGATTGATATCCCGCTGCAATACCCGGGCATACGCGTCAAACTCTTGCCCTAGCCTAATGGGAACAGCGTCCTGTAAATGGGTACGGCCAATTTTTACAATATGGTCGAACTCTTGGGCTTTGTTCATGAAACTTTTGTGCAGGTCTTTCATTGTTTGCAGCAGGTCGTTTAGTAACAGCCGCACGGCAATACGCGCCGCTGTGGGAATTACATCGTTGGTAGACTGGGACATATTAACATGGTCGTTGGGGTCAATTATATCGTGGCGGCCTTTTTCTACGCCCATTTTTTCCAGGGCTAGGTTGGCGATAACCTCGTTTGCGTTCATGTTTAGCGATGTGCCCGCGCCCCCTTGGATAGGGTCTACGCGGAAGTGCTTTTGCAGCTTGTAATCGGTGTCGGTTATTATGTTATCGGCGGCCTTAATAATAAAGGGAAGGACTTTTGCGTTGTGGCTATCCTCTGCAACGGTTTCCAAATTGGCCATGGCGGCGGCTTTTTTTACAATTGCCAGGGCAACAACAAGTTCACGGGATACGTCGTGCACCATGTAGCCTGTAATTGGAAAGTTTTCCAGTGCGCGGGCTGTGTTTATGCCGTAGTATGCGTTTTCGGGTACTTCCTTTGTGCCTAGTGAATCTTTAACTGTGCGAGTTTTCATGTGTGTCACACTCCTTGTGTAGAGTGTACAAAAAATCTGTGGCCAGTGCAAGGGGAATCCAAGTAAGACTGCTCTTTTTAGTTACACCGAGCAAATTTCAACTGGTTGGATCTGGTTACCAGTTGAAATTTGCACAGCACGAAATGCGCACGTTTTTCGTGCTTAGATTCCATTTGATACTCCAAAGCCTATTATTCCAGCCGAATGTCATTTCTTAATTTGCGGCGGGAGTATATCAAGGGTAAGTATTGAAAGATTGCAAAAAAAATAAGCCCTTCGACTGGCAACCAGCCGAAAGGCTTATTTTTATAGTACGATAATTATCACTGTATATGCTCCAGCGAAAAAAGTGGTTGTAACTTTAGACTTCCATCCCATCTCCTGTGACTATAAGATAGATTTCAGCATCTTTTGTATTGAGAAAACGCCAGCACTCCTCTTCACCAGATGTATCCAAAAATACATCCATGGTGTACCCATCAGCAAACCCTACCTTCAAGTCACCATATTCAGAGAATTGAACAGTGCTTACAATAAACTCATCCAAGCATGGAAGTAGCTTGTTTTGCACTACATCATCAAATCTGTTTTCTCCAAATATTGTCCAATCGAAATTGCCAAACTCAAAATTTGGGTCGTTTAGGTGGCCATCTTTGGGTTGATACATATCAGCCGCGGCAAGTACAATGCTACCGTTATGCGTTAGTCTATAACTCGACTGGATATGGATATGCATGAAAGGGATTGCCCCTGCTTCATTCGCAAATTGAAAACGCACCATGTCCCCTGCTCGGGTTATGTGTACGAGGTGTGCGCTTGCTAATCCTACTAGCATTTTTGTTGCGTGGGCTTTGTTAAATGACATTGTGTCCTCCTTTAATTCATGTCAAAGAAATCCCTTGCAAGTTGCAAGAGGTCTCTGAAGCCAAGGTCGTGTTGACCTGAAATGAAGTTATGAAATTGCCTCTGTTGGTCTTTAGTTAAGCCAAGCTCTCTGGCTACAGCTCTGAATTGTTCGTTTTGACGCTGATTGTTATTGGGGCGATTCCTAGTCCTGCGTCCAGGTCTATTACCTGGCCCATTCCCAGGAAATCGCCCGCCACCACTTCCACCGCTACCCATTATATTGCCTTCTTTCGGACGGTTTGATGGTAGTTTTCAATAACCAGCATATTGCTTAATTGATTTTTGTACGGCAACCAAATACTTTCGGGCGCAGTACAGTAGTGTATTATACCACGTGGTGCTAATGTTTGCATAAGGGCTGCAACACCTTCTTTGTAAATCGCCCTATTTCTTGAGTTTTTTATGCATCCATTTGAAGTAATAGCAACATGGCAGCCTTGTTCTATCCCTTCAAAACAAAAGTCAAAACATGATACTCCGCTCCAATTGACGCTTGGAATTATTTTCACGCCATTATTTTGAAGCCAGTAAGCCAGAGCCCTGTTGCGATATGTGTTCCATATTTGCATTGCTCGCGGCATGTCGCTATAAAGGCTGAAGTCAGGCGTAATAACTCCTTCAAATCGTTGCAACATCGGAAGATATCGGTTTGGCTCTTTCCAAATTCTCTCAAACCGATAGTCATCAATGTAGAAATGCACCCATTGATTATGATTGCTGGTTTGTGCAGCCATTATCAAATGGGATTGCACTCGATGGCAAAAAATACGTTGGTTTTAGTTCTGGAAATTGATGAGGGGTACTGAAATGTGCGCCATACACCAATTTTGAGTTAAAGACATCCAGATAGGAATACTGTAATCGTTTTTTCATTTTTACAAATCACCTCAAACTATGAATTTTGTGAGCACTCGATAAGAGTATGCCTCATTACGTGTAATTTGCCAAGAACAAAATTTCGACTCCCTGAATTGTAAAGATAAAAATAAGCCTTTCGACTGGCAACTAGCCAGTCGAAAGGCTTATTTTAAATCCCACATTGCCCTGACGCCGGGTGTTATTTAGATAAACAGGATAACTGTTTAACTGTGCGAGTTTTCATATGTGTCACACTCCTATGCAATGAGTTTGCAAAAACTACACCAGTGCAAGGGGAACTCAAGTGAGACTGCTCTTTTATAGTTACACCGAGCAAATTTCAACTGGTTGGATCTGGTTACCAGTTGAAATTTGCACAGCACGAAATGCGCACGTTTTTCGTGCTTAGATTCCATACTTGCTCGTGTTTCATCGTATCCTGGCAGTTCGTCTACGGATACTCCAAAGCCAATTATTCCAGCCGAATGTCATTTCTTATCATGTCGAACTCCGGGTAGTTGTTTATTATTGTTTGCATCATGTGCGTTAAAGTCGTGCCGGTGGCTTTACCGATGGTCATAAAAAAACCACTCCTATTTATATTTTCCAGGCCTGTTGTGCTTATTATAAGCCAGGCGGCTGGAAATACAATGGAGTGGTTTTCTATTTTGTTGAAAAAAATTCAACTGCTAGTTGATACTATCTCGTTGTCTTCACATGTATTACTCCAACGGTTTCCCTGTTACGGTTGCGGTCTTGTTAGCAAAGTCCATATGAATTAGTGTTTCGTGGTGGTTGATGTTTATTACGCCGTTTGTTAGGCGAAGGGCTAGGTAGCTGCAATTTTGGTCATTTTCGTTATTGGCCATGTCGTACCATTCCTTGAATGCCTCCCGCAGTTTGGTGCGGAGTTCAGCATTTTTGGGGTCAAGCACCCAGCCTAGGTTTTCGCCAACACCGCTGGCGGTAAACCATGCAAAGTTTACGGCAATTGCAATCTCGTTGTTTTTTGCGATTTGCTGCATTTTGGATGACGTGGAGTAGGTTATTACGTAGAACGCGCCGTCTTCGTAAAAGGCGTCTACATCGCGCACTACTGGACGTGGTTGCCCGTTTGCGCCCGGTTCTTGCGCAATGGTTGCTAGGCCAAGGACATTGTCTTTGCCGCCACCGAATTTTTCTTCTAGGATAGCTAGACCTTTGTTGTAGTCAGTCATTTTGAAACCTCCGTGTTTTTATTTTTCACGTTCTCAGTAGTTTCTTTCAGAAACCCGCCTACGGCGTTCGCCCTTCTTGGCGATACATTCTGAACGGAATCCACATTTCCATATAAGCAAACCCCTGCGAAGCAGGTGCGGCGCAAGCCGCAGGCCGCCCGGCCAGCAAACCGAAGGTTTGCGAGAGGGCGTAAATGTAGCTACGCTGGTTGAAATACACTTCCGGGAAAAATCCGTCGGCAGTCAACCCGTGCTCTTTTAACCAGCTTCGTGTAAATTTCATCATCTTGCCAATGTGCGCTAGAAGCTGGTCGAAGTCTTCTGCTTCATATTTACATACAACATATTCCCGCGCGGGCAATTGCCAGTGGTCGAAGGGCGTGTCTGTCGGGACGGCTTCCACCTCTGCCCCTACAAAATAAGTGGAATATCCATCCGGCGCGTCGCCTTTATATGAAACACCAACCTGCCGACCATCGGGGATACGTGGGATATTGTTGCGAATATCGAAAAACTTATCCCATACGGCGGATGGCTCGGACACAGCCGGTCTTTCGCCATGCATTTTGCCCTGCTGGAAAATCCAGATATCGTTTACGCCCAAGAAATCTACAGGCTTGTCGAGGGTTGCACGGTGGTATTCCAGCACGATGCCTTCCGTGACAAGGGGCACGCCCTCGTCTATCATTACGTAGTTTAGTAGCAGGTTGGGCTTGTCGAAATGGCTAAGGCCGACGGGCTTATCCTTATACTGGGAAGGGGAAATCCCATATGTTTCTTTGAAGGCTCTTGAAAATGTTTCACGATTGCCGAAGCCGTATTCTATTGCCAGGTCTGTAATGTATATGGATGAACTTGCAAGAGCGACAGAGGAACTGGCTAGCCGACGTAGTTTTATATACTCCCGCACTGGCTTTTTTACTAGGCGGGCGAATAGCCTTTGGTAATAAAATACAGACAATGCAGCGATGTCGGCCAAATTTTCTATTTCCATTTCATTGGCTAGATTATCTTCAATATAATCCAGCGTTTTTTGTATGGATTCCCATGCGTGCATTGCTTGCCCTCCTTTTAACGGTAGTATAACACATGAGTGTTGTGTCTGCGTGACGGTGTATGCTCAGTTTTCATATATCATTCTATTCCATTAGCCTTCTTTATCTTATCAAAGAGGGATTTTACCCTTGTGTGTCGGCGAGCGGTATCTTCATAATCTATTACCCATGTGCCATTTTGGATAAACACCGTCTGGCCGGGGCGCGCACCCTTTGGCATATCTGCTTTTGGAAAATCTTCTGGCTCATTTGTTTCCGGATTTTCTAGCACAGCAAAATCCCCCTCAAAGCGGTCAATTGCATATTTCATATCAGTTTTCATATTATCACCTAGGTCCTGTAATGGTTGTGCCGTCCGTTACAAGCACAATGCTGCCAAGTTGGTCGGTACGGTATACGCGCATATTGCGCTGGGCAAATGTCTCCAACACCTCATCGTTGGGGTGGCCGTAGGTGTTTCCTTCACCAACGCTAATTACTGCAATGGATGGGTTAATTGCAGCAACAAATTCTGGATGGGAAGAAGTGCGGCTACCGTGGTGGCCAGCCAGCATAACATCCGCGCTTATGTTCACGCCGCTTTCTAGCATTCTGCGTTCGGCAGGAATTTCGGCGTCGCCAGTAAATATAAACGCCGTTTCGCCATGTACCATGCGGATTATAATGGAGACATCGTTCAAATCCCTGGACGCGCGGTATGGGCCATGCCCAGGGTTTACCACGTACATATGAATTATGCCTGCACTAAAAAAGTTTTCGTCGTACCTGTTTGGCATGGAAACAGGTATGTTTTTCTCGTCAATAACCTCTAAAAACTCTGCGAATATATTGGTTGTGTGCATTAGGTCGGGCATTAACACGTGGTCAACTTCAAATTCACGCAGAATGGTTGGCAGGCCGCCAACATGATCGGCATGGGGGTGGGTAGATACAACGTAGCACAGGCGCGTTACGCCAACATCACGCAAATACGCAACCAGCGAGTCGGTTATTGCCCTGCGGTTAATGCCGCCATCTATAAGCACGGCGTTATCGTCGGACTGTAATAAAATTGCATCGCCCTGACCTACGTCTATAAAGTGGACGCGAATTTCCCCTTCTGCTGCAACGCGAGCAGGCTCTTGAATTTGGAAATTTTCCAAAAAAGTTTGGACATGGCCCCCTAGGGGGTTGCCCAGTGCAAAATTAACACCAAATGCCACCACCACTAAAATAACCAGTACGGCAACAATTTTTATGAACCCTCTTCTGTTTGTAGCCTTCTTTTTTCTGCCTTTTGTAACAGCGCGAGCGGCTACTTTTTTTACAGCTTTTTTTGCTTCCTTTTTCATGCATAATTCTCCTTTAAAGTTCTGTCTCATATATCTTACCACGCTAGCTTGAGTTTTGTCACAATTGTGTTACAATTCTACAAAAGAGAGAAGGTGGTAGTTATAGTAAAAAAAGCGATATCCCTTGAAGGGTTGATTTTTATCGCAGGCTTTTTTTCGGTATTTATGATTGTTGGCCGTATCATGGGTGGCACAAATATGCTTAATACCATAATAAACACCGCATACGAACTACTTATGGGCACGGTGTTTTACATCATGGCTGTAGCAATTATCGCCGGCGCCATAGGCGAGCTGTTTATGGAGTTTGGCCTTGTATCCATTGCAAATAAACTCCTAAGCCGTACAGTGGGTTTTGTATACGGGATGCCAGGCGCAAGCGTGGTAGGCGTTTTTACAACCTATTTGTCGGACAACCCCGCCATACTTACACTTACCGATAACGAAGGCTATCGCGCGTACTTTAAAAAGTACCAGATACCAGCACTAACCAACCTGGGTACATCCTTCGGCATGGGGTTGATACTTACGGCCTTTATAGCTGGTATTATTTCGCCCAGCGGGCAGAACTTCTTCTTGCCCCTGGCTATTGGCAAACTTGGCGCATTGGTGGGAAGCGTTGTTAGCGTACGGCTTATGTTACGCCACACAGTTCGCCTATTTGGTAAAATGGAAGATGCAGTTGAAAACGCCGAAAACCAATTTGATATAATAAACTACCGCATCACACGTGAAGGCACGGTCTTACACCGTCTTATGGAGGCACTGCTTAGCGGCGGGCACAGAGGTGTAAAGATGGGGCTATCCATCGCACCTGGCGTACTTATTATCTGTACCGTTATTCTGCTGCTAACCAATGGGCAATCGGCATATGGGTTTACCGGCGGCGCATTTGAGGGCATAGGTTTTATACCAGCCATTGGCGAACATCTCGGCTTTATTATTCGGCCGTTGTTTGGCTTTTCCGACACAGCTGCCATAGCAGTACCCCTTACGGCATTAGGCTCTGCCGGGGCAAGTATGGGTCTTATACCGGTTTTGGTAGCCGACGGTGTTATAGGACGCCGCGAGGTAGCCGTTATAGTTGGTATGATAATGTGTTGGAGTGGCTTTATGTCCACACACCTAGCCATGATGGAAAGCCTAGGATACCCAAAACTTGCTGGCCGCTCAATACTCTTTCATACAATAGCAGGCCTGGCAGCAGGTATATCGGCAAACTTGATTTATCGATTGATAGAAATTGTAGTATAATATAGTGGGGGCACTGCTCCCACACCTCTGGGGACACATCCCTGGTATAGAAAAAGGAGAATGAAAAATGGAACAAGCACTAAGGCAGCAAATTTGCGACGTTGGTAAACGGATTTATGACCGAAACATGGCTGCGGCAAATGACGGTAATATTTCTGTTAAACTGAACGAGAAGGAGTGGCTTTGTACTCCCACTGGTGTTTCGAAGGGTTTTATGACGCCTGATATGGTGTGTAAGGTTGACAGTGATGGCAATCCTCTGCAGGTGGCAGGCAACTTGAAGCCTTCTTCCGAAATTAAAATGCATATGCGCATTTATCAAAAACGGCCTGACGTTATGTCCGTTGTTCATGCGCACCCTGCCTATGCAACCAGCTTTGCCATTGCGGGTATCCCACTGACCCAACCAATAATGCCAGAGGCAATAATCTATTTGGGTTGTGTACCTATTGCCAAATATGGCCTGCCTTCCACAATGGAAATCCCAGACCATGTAGAGCCATATTTGCAGCATTACGATGCGGTGCTTTTGGAGAACCACGGCGCGTTGTCTTGGGGTGTTGACTTAACCAGCGCGTACCACAAAATGGAGTCGTTAGAATTTTATGCTGAACTGCTGTATAAGGCAAAAATGCTAGGCGGCGCGAAAGAACTGCCAACCGAAGAGGTAAAAAGGCTGTACGAATTGCGCCGCAGTTTTGGTATACCTGGCAAGCACCCAGCAGATGTGTGTCTGAATAAGAGCGGCCCTAACTGTCATAATTGCGGAGGCGTATAAGTTATGAAGGAACACGAACGTGGAGATATATCTGATATCGTTCACGCCGAAGGCGTATCGCCGCCCGTAGGGCTTCGCGAAGTTTATGCAAAATATTTTCTGTTCGGCAATATCCTTTCTCCGCCAGACTTGGACTGTGCCGATATTTTGGTAGATTTCCGACACCACTACAATGCCCTAACTGCGGAAAACGCCATGAAGCCTATGTACATTACATCCGCACGGGGGGAATATGACTTTTCCCAGGTGGATAAATTAGTGGGCTGGGCGAATGCAAGCGGCATAAAAATGGTAGGCCATACATTTATATGGCATAGCCAGTCCGCAGCGTGGCTTAACAAAAACGCTGACGGCAGCCCCGTAACACGCGCTGAAGCCCGTGCCAATATGGAAGCATTCATAAAAACATATGCCAGCAAGTACAGCGGCAAAATCCACTCCTGGGATGTGTTGAATGAAGCCATGCGCGACGCCGACGAGTTTACTGGCAACTGGCGTACGCACCTACGTCATGCAGAAACGGATACCTATCCTGCATTTTGGTATCTGGCCTATGCAAACGGCGCAAGTGAAAAGGAATGCGGTAGCGATTACATTTTTGACGCGTTCTACTTCGCCAGAAAATACGACCCCGCAGCCATTTTGTACTATAACGACTATAACGACGAAGTCCCCGCCAAGCGCGAGGCCATCGCCCAAATGGTTGAAGAGATGAACGCCCGGTGGCAAGCCCACCCAGAATATGATGGTCGGCTGCTTATAGAGGGTATTGGAATGCAGGCCCACTATAATGAAGGGACAGACCTAAACAATGTGCGCGAAAGTTTGACGCGGTTCATACAAACAGGCGCGAAAATTTCCGTTACCGAGTTGGATATAACGTTTGGTACAGGAGAAGATCCTGCAGTGCCGCTACTCGCGGAGCAGTCCCGCCGTCAGGCCGAAATGTATGCAGAGTTGTTTGATATGTATGTAGAATTTTCTGCCCATATCGAGCGCGTGAGTATGTGGGCGCGGCACGATGGCAATAGCTGGCGCAGTTGGGGCTCGCCTGTGCTGTTTGATGGAAGCGGCCAGCCGAAAGAAGCGTTTAAGGCTGTTTGTCGGGTAAGATAACGAATGATGTAGTGCTATAGTGAAAAAGCAACCAGTTCGAAATTCGAGTTGGTTGCTTTTTTGTTTCCCCTAAAACTGAGCTGGTGCGAAGCAGTGCGCACAAACTAAAAAGTAATAGTTGACAGCAGTTGACGGTGCGTTTATACTATCAACAACTAAATATTGGAGGGATAGTAATGCCGAATTACATAAGAAATGTCCTAAGAGCAGTGTTTGCGCTGTTGGTTGTCGCGTTTATTTGTCTGGCACCACAAGCAATTTACGCAAACGATATGTTTGTTGTCACCGTTAATGGTGAAGCGGTGCAGTTTCCAGACCAGCTTCCGCTGGTAGTAAACGACACAACTCTTGTGCCTGTAGGCAGTGTGTTTTCTGCACTTGGCTTTGCGCCAGAATGGGACTCTGCCCAACGCATCGCCACGTTAAGAAACGATGGGTATGAAATTACAATTGGTATTGGCAGTGAGTACTTTTCTGTTAACGGAGTAGAGTTTGCTAGTACAGCACCTGCACAAATTATAGGCAGCAGAGCAATGGCCCCACTTAACCCAATACTGTCTGCAATTGGTATGGAGCCCGAAAACACCGGCTGCGGTGAAATCGGTTGCGTTATTTCTATTTTTACAACACAGCAGGTTGCTGTAGTAGGGTCGCCTCCATTTACCCTTGGTTTTATTGGCATGGGAGAAGTGCCCCCAATACACGAGTACACATATGAAGAAGAGACGAACTACGAAGAAGCAATTGCGTATGTAGAAACAGTAGCATATGAAGTAGCTGAAATTTATGAAGAGTCAGAAGAATACGAAGAAGCCGAAATATACGAAGAAACAGAAGAGTACGAAGAAACTGAAATTCATGAAGTGGTAGAAGAGTACGGCGAAGCTACAGAATACGAGGAAGCCGCAGCCTACGAAGAGGAAGAAGAATACGAGCCAGCAGCAAATCATACATGGCAAGAACATACAGGCCTAAGCATTTATCAATACCAGAGACAGCTATCCCTGCTATTAAACGACGCAAGATACACCGCAGGGCTACCCAGAACTTTTTGGGATGGCGAATTTTCCGTAATTGCCCAAGACTGGGCAGAAGCAATGGTAAACCGCCGATACACCACTACAGATGTATTTTGGAGCGACTATATTACGCGCCACTCGTTATACGAGCTTAACTTTTTTGTTGCGGCCAATGCGCTGAACATATGGTTTAGCGAAGCTGTACCACCTAGCACCACGCCAGAAGAGATTGTGGAAATTTTGTTTGCAAGTGCCCGTGACAGAAATATAGTTTTGTGGGAATTTGCAACCGACTGGGGTGTGGGCATCTATTTTTGTGAAGAGACCCAGTTTGGCGGCATTGTGATTGTTGTTGCCGCTGCGTTTCTGCAGTAAAGATACATTTCATCAAAATAAAAATGTCGTTACAAGTGCTTTGAAAAAGCCCAAAAAACGGACAGTTGAAAAAAACCTCCTGATGTAGGAAAATACTACGTAGGAGGTTTTTGTAATGGGAAAGGTAATAGAATGGAGGAATCACATGAAAAAAATAATACTGGCGATGCTGTTAATCTTCGCCATTGCCGCTTGTGGCAACAATAGCAACACAGAAGTTGTGGAAGAACCACCAGCGGTTGAAGAAATGCAGAGCGAACCCGAATACACCCCCGCACCCGAACCGGAAGCCCCGGATTTTTCTCATCTGCAATTTGAAATACGCCCTATCGCAACCCCGATTGCAGGCCACTTCCCAACCAGCTTATACCGCTGGTCGCTTCGCCCAGGCAGAACCGACCCAGGCATTAACGCCCACAGCTTTGGTTACTACTTAACACTGGAGTGGTATCCCGCCGTAGAGCGTTATTTCCTGCCAAACACAACATATAGCGTGTCAATTATCATGGAACCTGTTACCGCGCTGTGGGTACCTGACTGGCACGAGTTAACTGCCCCTGTAAATATGTGGGCGCGGGTTATTGGCCAACACGTGCCCGCCAGTTTTTATGAAATTGGCGCAAGTCACGCCCAAGTTGTAGGCCTGCCAACAGAAGGCTTTACTAACATACACTCCCACACGCACGGCGACAACCTGCACGTTACTATCACTTTCGAGCCCACGGGGGCAGAGGTTGAAGAAGCGCAGCTTATCTTCTTCGACGATTTTTCCGGCGAAACAAACCAATTTGGCTTAACAACGGCCTTCGATCGCGCACCAAACAACCTGTTCCGCCAGGATATGTCCATTTGGACAAATGATATGTCCTTCATACGTGACAGCCAACTGGTGCTGGCCTACCAGCTTGCCCCCCGCGACCTGGTGGAACGCGCCAGACCGGGCTGGATTTGGTTTGCAAGCGACGATGCCCGCGAACGCGCTACACAAAACACAATCCAATCAGGGGCGGTGCGCACAGTTACCTCCAACTGGCTGGAAGCGACGTTTGAACACACCTTTGGCTACTACGAAGCCCGCATTCGCTTCCCTGCCCAGTACCAGGAAAACAAGCAAGGCACATGGGGCGCGTTTTGGCTAATGAACCGCAACCTAGGCTTTGAGGCCGCGCTACCAGATGCGACAGGACGCGGCGGGTCGGAAATTGATATTTTCGAGTCGATTGACCACCATATCAGGCAGCAATTTAATGCCGCCGTCCATTGGGGCGGGTATGTAGAAGGGGGTAGCAATCGCAGTTTTTCACAAATTACCGATGAACGTGATGACGCATGGGTGAATATTTATGACGGAAACTATCACACATTTTCCGTTGAATGGTCGCCTACAAATTACCGATTTTTTGTAAACGGCATCGAGTTTGGCAGCCTGTGCAGGGCACAAGAGGGATACGGCCTAAGCCCATGGCACCCCGCCCAGCCTGGTAACGCCCTAGCGCACCAAGTTAACCAAAACCCGAACTATATAAAACTTTCCATTGAATCCGCACTGTGGGCATTAAACGCCGTGGGCGCGAACTTCAACTTCCCAGAGGATTTGTATGGAGAAATGATTGTTGATTACGTGGCAGTATGGAACGGCCCACGGCCTAATGTTTCCTTGATTGGCTATTGACATTGTAACCGTATTGTAATAAACTAAGCCCGAAAAAAATTTAGGAGGAATGTATGAAAAAAATTATCCTGCTTCTCATGCTGGCAATGCTTTTGGCATTGGCCGCTTGCGCAAGAGATGGCGACAACAATGGTGACGATGAACCTGCCACCACACCTGCCACTGGAAATGAAGAAATCGTTACTCCACCAGTGGAAGAAACCCCAGCAGCTCCCACTCTTGACCTGGGCGGTCGTACAATTACATCCGCCACATGGTGGAACATTTGGGGCGGACGCGAAACAGGCTCAGAACCGCCAGACCCAGCAACATCTTCCAACTATCTTGTTGACAGAATGCAATGGGAAAACTTGCGCCGCATCGAACAGGAATTTAACGTTTCCTTCGATTATGTAATGGTTTCCCAAGGGGAAATAGTTCCTGCGTTGCTTGCGTCTGTATTGGCTGGTGACAGCCTTGGCGATATTATTTATCTGCTTGGGCCTCAAACATTTTCTGCAATAATTGGCGATATGCTTCACAACGCCGGTAGTTTTGCTGCGCCTAACTCGGACATGCTAAATGCACGTACTTTCGTAGCACCACGCGCTGTTATGGATGGTGAAATTTGGAGCTTCAGCGACAATTTCCCTATGGTACACGGCATGGGCATGGGCGTAAACTTGGATATTATCAACGCCATTGGCGCGCCAAACCCCGTAGATTTATTTAACGCAGGGGAATGGACATGGGATGCCATGCGCGAAATTATGCTTATGGCAACAATGGATACCACTGGCGACGGGTCAATCGACCAGTTTGGTATTAGCGGACAGCCCCATAATATTATGATAAACCTGATAGCTGCCAACAATGGCCATTTGGTATGTCCTGTTACATTTACCTATGGTTTTGGCGACCCCAACACAGTGGAAGCGTTTGAATTTATCTATGAAATATTCAACACGCTAAATGTATGGCATTACGACGCCGACTCGCCCAACCCAATGGGTGACTGGGGCAGAAATATGTGGTCGTTCCAAGAAGGACGTTCGGCATTATTTACCGCAGCAACATGGCTGATAGGCAACAGTGCAGATATGCCGTTCAACTATGCCTTCGTACCATATCCGAAAGGCCCAAGCAACCCATATAACTATGTACGTATGTACGGCCTTCCATCTGGTTACGCGATACCTGTTACAACCCAGAACCCAGGGGATGTTTTCCGCATATTTGAAGAAGTACAATCTTGGCCATCTGATGAGCCAGAACTTGTAAGAATGACCGCAATAAACTACGCGAACCCATCATGGCTAACCGAAGAAGATATTTGGCGTGTAATCTATGTAGGTGACAATGTTAAACATGACCTGGGTATGTCCATCCATGGCTTCTACTGGGTACTGGGCGATTTTGCCTACAATTTCTGGCATGGCCACATGACAGTTTCGCAAGCAATAGAAACCTTCCGCCCACAGCAACAAGAAATGATTGATAATGCTTTTAGGGATTAAAAGCCTTGAAGACAGAAAAATCGCCGCAAACGTTTTGCGGCGATTTTTTTACATATATCCTGCTCTTGCAATGATTTCATTTTGCAATGTGGGCGATAACCTTGTGAAGTAGTCGGAATATCCGCCTACCCTTACTATTAGATCCCCATATTGGTCGGGATTTTTTTGTGCTGCTTTTAGTTTTTCTACATCGAAAACATTTACCTGCAACTGCATACCGCCCTGGTCGAAATATCCTTGCAGTAATGTGGAAATTTTGACGCGATGTTCGGCATTAAACATCTCTGGCAAAAAGCGCATATTCAAAACCACGCTGGTTAGCAGATATTTGTCCATTGACAGCTTTAACATCGAATTCATAAGGGCGGTGGGTCCTTTCGCGCTGTTACCCATTGCAGCACCAGCTGAGTCTGCCAAAACCTGGCCAGCAGTTCGGCCATCTGGTGTTGCGCCCGTTACAAAACCACAATATTCATGGGCGGTGAAAATAACTTCGCCCGGTACGTAGCACCCGCCAAGGGGTGCTGGGGTATTGTTGAAATACCTGTATAAGTACTCCGCGATTTCTGCCCGTAATTTATCTACATCTGGCACATCATTGCCAAATTTGGGCAACTGACGGCAATAGTTTTGCAGTGTGCTGTCCGTCCAGTTATTGGCAAGTATATCGCGCAGCTCCGGCAGGGTTAACTTTCCTTCGTCGTATACGGCGGTTTTAATGGCATACAAACTGTCTGCGGCATTGGTTATACCAATCATTTCAAGTTGAATATTGTTGTAGTTTGCGCCGCCTACAAATACCGCATTGCCGCTCTCCAGGCAGCCTCTTGTAAACAGCGTGCGTAGCGCGTAGCCTTCTCGCATGTCACGAAATTGGAGTTCCTTGTTATGGAAACTTACCTGTATGGCGCAGGCGTCTTTTAATTGCTTATAAAATGCATTTTCAAAATCATCGTAGCATATGAAATCTTCCGCCGCGCCTGTTTGCAGGCCAACTTGCTTGCCGATTCTTGTGTCATAGCCGTTGTACAATGTAAGCTCCAAAATTTTGGCCACATTTAGCATTCCAATGTCGTTATAGAAATTGGACTCGCCGGGTATCATTATCTGGCTGCAACCTGCAAAACAGTAATTTTTTGCTACCTGCTTGGGAATGCCAGTGTTTATTAGGCTGGCCGAGTAGAGGCCGTCATTATACAAAGCCGGCTGTCCCAGGCCTGCGCCAATGCAATCGAGTGCCGCATCCCAAATAGTTTGTGGAATATTATGGGTAACGCGCAGGCAAAGGTTAGGCCCTTTAAAGCCTAGTTCTCGTGTGATTTCCAGGCAAATGCGAGTTAGGTTGGAATAGCCACCTTCCCCGCCAAGGGTCATGTTTTGTATCTGCTCCGCGTCTTCAATTTTCAGCCAAAAATCTGTGAGAAGTTCTCTTGCGCGCGCTTCGGTTTCATTGGCGAAAAACGGGTTTAGATATTTGTCGAAGCGGCCAAAGGAGTCTGCGTTGTTCAAGTAATGCAGTATCCAGCAAAGCTGCAACGCTTGGTGAAATGTCTCCGGTGGTTTGTGCGCAATGTGGCGCAGTACCTCTGCTACTGGGTAGTCCGCCGCCTTTTCCGCCACACGAAGGATAAAGCACTGCACGCCATCCAGCTCAATTTCCATAGCCTTGTAAAAGTCATGTCTGTTGTTTTGCCTCGAGTAGTGGCGAATTTTTTGCCCATAGCCTTCCAGCCCAATTTCAAAAATGGTTTCAAAATCCAGCACCATGTGCCCACCAAACCACGTAGTTGTAGAAGCGTGAGATTGCAAATGAGCTTGCTCACGCTCGTTTATAAAAGGCTTGTCGTGGCAGTTATAAGAATGCGCGCGTACTATATCCGCCTCTTCACCATCCATATACACAAAAGTGCCACTGCCGTAGTGGAAACCAACTGGCTCGTGTGCGCATATTATCCCAGCAATCAATTCCTCTGGGTGAAATTCTATTTCAGCGTTTTTCCAAAAAGCGGTTTGGGCGTATGCCTCCCGCAAAATTGGCGGCTCGTTTAGGTAGGCCAAATATGCGTCCAGGAAAAAACGGCTTTCAGTTGGGGCTGGCCTTTCTGCCCTGCGGGCAAGGAATTTGGCTTTGCGCTTTTGCAAGTCAAATGCCATTAGTATCACCTCGGTATTATGTAAAATTTCAGTTGGTAGCAATCTGATACCAACTGAATAGGTAGTTAATGTTTATCTGGATTGAATAGACCCGACATACTCCGTGGCCAGTACAATATCCCTGTACCAGATAGCGTTTTCGCGGTTACTTTCCTTTGCGTGTTGGCTAAAAATTACATCGTCCAGCTTTAGGTCGTTGGTGTAACGCAACGCCAGCCCCGGAAAATCTGCAACAACTTCACCATCTACCCAGCCTGTTATCCTGCCGTCGTGTAGGATGATGGGCTTTTTTGTTACGACGGCCTCGCCACGGTCGCCACCCATTACATACTCGCTGGGGTTAGCGAAATGGTACTCCCCTTCTTCCAACACGGTGTTTAGCTTTACACAAAACTCGTAGCAATGCCACTTGCCAAGCTGGGGCGTGAAGTCCGGGCGCGGGATGAAGCTGGGGTCTAGCGACATAGCAGCAGATTGCAGCCCCTCGGATACGCTAATGTGCCCCGTTGGGAAGAAATGGTCGCCATAAATACCGCCTTGTAGCGGGTGGTATACATAAAAGTTTAGCTTGCCAGGCGGTGTATCGGCGGCTTCGCCACGCCAAAACTCATATGAAATTAGTAGTTTGTTGTAGCCGTTGGCTTTGTGGCCTGGGCTGGCTTGGCCGTGTGGTTTTAGGTTGTAGCTAGCGGAAAGGTTTGGGCCACAATGGTTTGAGCCTGTAACGCAGTAGTTTACGTCAAATTTTTGGTAGTATCGGAGATACAGCTCATCATAGCCGCCTGGGGTGGTTTTTATAACCTTCGGTTGCGGCTGGTTTTGGGTATCGAAAACAGAACTGTCTAGCCATTGCCAAAAGCCTAGCGACAGTTCTGTATCGGAAGCGGGCAGCGATAATTTCATCGCTCCGTCTTCTATTTCCCCATATTGCGAAACGCGAAGACCGCGCCAGCGTTGTCCTGCTGGCGCGCCCTCTTCGCAAATATGTGTATTTATTCCATTGGTATAATCCGAAAAATTCTCATGCAGAATGACACTTTTGTGGCCGGCAATGCCAACGTCCCTTGGAAAGAGTGCCGCCAACATTATCTAAACAACGGCCCATACGCCGCGCAAGCGCGATAATCTTGGCCTTCTTTATCCATGCCAAAAGCGTTCCACGCCGCAGGGCGGAAAATATCTTCGTCCGCCAGATTATGCATACAAACAGGAATACGTAGCATAGAACACAGTGTAATAATATCTGCGCCAATATGGCCGTAACTGATTGCGCCATGGTTTGCGCCCCAGTTATTCATTACATCATACGCGGATTTGAACGGGAACTTATCGCCTACACGCGGCGTAAACCATGTGCATGGCCAGGTGTAGTCCGTCCGTTTCCACAACGCGTCGGTAACTTCATCCGGCAGGTGAACGGTGTGGCCTTCTACCAACTGCATAACAGGCCCAACACCTTTTACAAGGTTTAGGCGAATCATGGTCACGGGCATTTCATGTGTAGTCACAAAACGTGAAGAAAATCCGCCGCCGCGGAAATAGCCGTTGTCCGCCGCGCACCAGGTTGTGGCTTCCAGAATCGCTTTTTGGTCGGTGTCGGTTATGTCGTACCATGGCTTGATTTTGCCTTCCGCCGCGCCACTGCCGTCCATGCAGGCCGCGCCAGAGTTTATCAAATGTATCATGCCGTCCGACTCTTTTATTTTGCCGCTTGGCTTGTAGCCGGTGGCTTTTTCAATTGCGTCCGGGCTCCAATAAGTGCGCACGTCTGCAAAAATTTGGGCTGTGTTTGTTAGCAGTTTTGAGAACAGCATACTTATGCCGTTTAGCACATCGTTTTCCGTGGCCAAAATATATGGCTCGCGTATACCGTTCCAGTCGAAGCTGGTGTTTAGCACGCTTTCGGCAAAGTCGCCGTTGGGGTAGAAGTCTGTCCACTGGCGTTGGCCTTGGAAGCCTGCGGCTATGGCGTTGTGGCCAAGTGCTTCCTCTTCGCAGCCTGTGGGCAGGTTTTGGTTGCCGTTCATAAGGTCTTTGATTATGCAGGCCATTTTAACGGAAAATTCCCAGTCCGCGTCTTTTTCTTCTCGAGTTTTTTGCACGCCTTCGGGGTTTTTGTCCAAACCTTCGGCGCAATGCTTGCGCGTCCAGGCCAGAGCGCGTTCGTATTCGTCATGGTCGTATATTTCTTCTGCCATGCGGCGGATTAGCTCTGTTTCGTCAACGGACTCTACGCGCATTCCCAGGTATTCTTCCAGGAAATTAGAGTCGATAATACTGCCAGCAATTCCCATACAGATAGAACCGATTTGCAAGTACGATTTGCCGCGCATGGTTGCGGCGGCGACTGCGGCGCGGCCAAAGCGCAGTAGCTTTTCTACTACATCTGTCGGGATATCGGTGGCGTTTGGCTCTTGCACATCACGGCCGTATATGCCGAATGCCGGGAAGCCTTTTTGCGCATGAGCGGCAAGTACGCTAGCGAGATAAACCGCGCCGGGGCGTTGTGTGCCGTTAAAACCCCACACGCCTTTTATTGTGTGAGCGTCTGTGTCCATAGTTTCCGAACCGTAGCACCAGCAGGGGGTTACGGTTAGGGTAATGTCTACGCCCGCCTTGCGGAATTTGTCCGCGCACGCGGCGGCTTCGGGCACACGGCCAATGGTCGTGTCGGCGATGATGACCTTTACAGGCTCGCCGTTAGAGTAGCGGAGGTTTTCGGTTAGTAGTTTGGCGGCAGCTTTGGCCATGTTCATTGTTTGCTCTTCCAGGCTGCCTCGTACGTTTAGCACGCCACGGCGGGCGTCAATTGTTGGGCGAATGCCGATTACTGGGTAGTCGCCGATTAGTCTGTTTTTGTGCATTGGTTAAACAACTCCTTTTTGGTGTTTTTGCTTGTGTGCTGTAATAATTGTATGGCTATTCGCATTTACAGTGATGATAATACCATCGGAATACGCATACCAATTTTTACCTCGTCGAACTATTTCAGTTGCGTTTTGTATTTTGTCGCGGCAATAGGCGACGGTGTCTATATCGGGTAAGTTCAGATTTTTTTGTATTCGCGCAGCCCCTAGCTCTGTAGTGTGAAGGTCTGCAACGTTTAGAGCTAAGTCCGTTTTCATTTCACAACCCCTTTTGTGAGAATTATGTTAGCGTACAGCGATTCCTCCGACGTTGCGATTACCGCAAATGCCTTGCGGGCGCGTTCGTAAAATGCAAAACGCTCTACATTTTCAATTTTTATCTGGGGTTCGTGGGTGGAAATTATTTTGTGGTAGACGCCCCATATTGGCGGAGCGTCGTCCCCAGGTACGGTTTGCATTAGCGCAACGGGATATTCTACATAGCTGTCTAGTGGGAACAATTGAAGAATATCATCCAGCAATGGCGGTACTGCCAGGCCAGTTGCACGAACAAGCCGCTTTGCATTTGCGGCGGCAGGAAAGTTGCCGTCCGCGATTACAATTTCGTCGCCATGACCCATTTCCATTAAAATTTTTAACAGGTCGGGGGATAGTGTTTTGGGGATTGTTTTTAACATATGTGCCTCCTTGACTAAGTAGGAAATTTTTATACAGAATTTCGGACATCTTCCTATAACATTGTCCGATTATTAGTATAATTCACATAAACTCTCGCGTCAACTATTGCGAGGACTGTGCAAACTGCGTATAATTACAATTAAAAGGAGAGTGAAACATGAGAATTAAACCCACCGAGCGGTACTATTCCTCCGTGCCGCGGTTATGCGACATTTTCGACAAGGAAGCCCGCCAAATGCCTTGTGAAACTGGTAGCGTAGCCGAGTACAACGCCTGGAAAGCCCGCACCCGCACAGAGCTTGCGCGGATACTAGGTATTTCCCAAATGGAAAGCTGTGATTTACAGCCAAAGCTGCTGGAAACTGTGCAACTGGATGGCCTGCGGCGCGAAGAATGGCTTATCCAAACCGAACCAAAAGTGTGGATGCCATTTTGCGCACTTATCCCAGATGGCGCAACTGCGGAAACCCCTGTTATAATCGCTGCTCATGGCCATACAATGTGCGGTAGACTTAGCATAAGCGGCAGGCGAGAGTACACCGTGGTGTCGGAGCAGATTGATAAGTATAATGGTGACTACGGCTTGAAATTTGCCCGCGAAGGGTATGTGGTCTTTTGCCCGGATGCCCGCGCCTTTGGCGAACGGCGGGAACGAACACGCCAGGGGGAGCGAGAGGACTTTTTCATTTGCTGTACCTGCGAGTATTTGAATAACATAGCTATTTGCCTGGGGCGCAGCTTAACCGGCATGTGGACATGGGATTTAATGCGCCTGATAGATTACATCGAGACGCGAGAAGATTGCGACGCGTCGCGGGTTGCATGCCTTGGCCTATCCGGCGGCGGCGCGCAAACCCTATGGCTGTCTGCCATGGACGACAGGGTGAAATGCGCCATTTCCAGCGGGTACTTCTATGGCATTAAAGAGTCATTGTTAAAATTGCCGAACTGTTCCTGCAATTACATTCCAGGCCTGTGGAAGGCTGTTGACATGGGGGATATTGCCGCGCTTATTGCGCCGCGGCCTTTTATGGTAGAGACAGGCACGGAGGATTGGCTAAATGGTGAAATCGGCCTTGACAATGTGTACAGCCAAATAAAAATAGCCCACAGTGCATATGAGCTACTAGGGGCTGGGGATGATTTGGTGCATGTAGTGGAAGAAGGCGACCATTTGTGGTTTGGTAAGCAAGATGTTCCGTTTATAAAGAAGTACCTGTAAGGTGCAAAGAAAAGAAAAGGAGACACAAAAAATGTCAAAATTCAAATTGAACGAAATCTACACCAGCGGAATGATTTTCCAGCGTAACCGCCCTATCTGCATAGAGGGCGAAGCATTCGCCCCATGCGAAATTACTGCTACCATGGGCGAAGACAGCACTTCCCAAAAAGTAGAAGCGGGCAAATTCTGCCTAAAACTCCCCGCGCGTGAGGCCGATCGCGGCCTTGAACTAACCGTAGCTACCGATGGCCAAGAACAAAAACTAGACAACATTTTCATAGGCGAAGTATGGCTTGCGGCAGGCCAGTCCAACATGGAGTGGTACTTAAACATCTGCGACCCCGCAGAAATCAACCCGTACAAGGTAAACGAAGACATTCGCTTTTACACCGTAGGCCGCACGTTGCTTAGTGAATACGAACCGGGCTACGAGTGGGCACTGGGCAAAGACAACCCATGGGCAGGCTGTACCGAAGAGAGCGCGCAACACTTCTCCGCCGTTGGATATCACTTTGCACACAAACTATACGAAAAATTGCAAGTGCCAGTCGGTATTATCAACTGCAATATTGGCGGCTCAAGTATTTTTAGCTGGCTGCCACACGAAGAGTTCCAAACCAACAAAGAAATTGGAGAGATTCGGGAGCGTTATCAAAATATACTTGCAGACACGGACATGGCCGCGGCAAAAGAAAAATTCTACAAAGCCTTGGACGCATTCAAACCAGACTGGGCAGACACAATCCCCAACATCTCCAGCTCGTCCCACCAATGCGTTGTTGTATATGCTGTAGAAGAATACGGCCCATACCACTACCACGCGCCGGGCAAACTGTACTACCCTATGATGGAAAAAGTCGTTAGCTTCCCCGCAAAGGGAATGATTTGGTACCAAGGCGAAACAGAAGCCCACGAGCAAGGCGTACGGCTGTACCCACACGCGCTAAAGAGCTTAATTGGCAACGCCCACGCCAAGCAGGCCGACGCGCCAGCGGACTACGGCTTCCACATGGTGCAGCTAGCCCCGTGGGACGAGCCGGGTGCAATGGGCTGGCCAGAATTTTGCAATATGCAACGGCAATACCACCTGGACAACCCCACCCGCGGCATAGCCACCATTGGCGACCTGGGCGGCGGCACGGATATCCACCCGCCGCGCAAAAAAGGCGTAGGCGAACGCCTGGCTTTTGCCGCGCTTAATTTTGAGTATGGAATACCAACCGAGTTTTGCGGGCCACTGGCCACCGAAGCAAAGCTAGTGGGTGACGAAATTGAAATTTCATTTGCCTATGATACGGAGATGCACTGCAACAAAGAAATTGGCACATTCGAAGTTGCGGACGAGAGCGGCAAATGGGTAAAAGTGCCCGCGATACTTAGAGACAATAAGGTATACGCCTCTGTAAAAAATGTGAACTTCAAGCCAGTCGAAATCCGATATGAATACGTACCACATCCGACAATTGGGCTTTTCAATGGTGCAAGCATCCCTGCATCGGTGTTTAAACTGCGCATATAACCCGTACAGATACAAACGCCCTCCACTATTGCTATACCGCAATAGTGGGGGGCGTTTACAAAAATTAGAAACGATATCGTCTGGTAGGTGGTTTAAGCACATCTTTACAGTGTTCTTGCTCCCAGACCTCGCGGGAAAACCACTCGTCCACCATCTCCATTAAAACACATGGCGGCACTGTGCCATTTGACAAATACACCATTATTGCCACGGCCTTGTTACGACAATCAGTTATGGCATAAGTTTCTGCCTCTTCCTGTATGGTTTGGTGGTTGCGCTTGCATACCTTTATTCCATACAATGCCACGTCATTGCTGGTACTTGCGTAAGTTTGTAGGCGATAGTCAAGAAACAAGGTTTCTCCATTTTCTATCGATACGCGTTTTGTTATTGCTTGCGGCTGTTCATGCCTTCCCATTTAATCGCTCCCTCTCTCCTGTATAAAGGTGGATGCTTTTTGTGTGCTTAATAGGGAACAATGTAACATCCTATATACTTATATTGTAAACATTTAAAAGACCAGATGTCAAATTTCTTGCCGCAAATTTCGTTGTTTTTTGCCGCTTTTTTGCATTATCGTTGATTTGCACAAAAAATGATATGATATCGGAGATTATATGTGCAATTTCAGTGTGCTATCATATGTTTTTGCAGCAATAGCATTCGTGAAAATGCATAAAACCTTGTCAATTAACACCTGATGGTATAAAATAATACACAAGTGAGATTATATGGAAATTGTGGCATAATGCCGAAGTGTCAGGAGAATGATAATGGAACTACAAAAATTGGAATACGAATTTACTATTTGCAAGATAGACAACGTTGACCTGGTTGATTTTACACGTGAGTATGTTTTCCTATCCAAAACACCAGATGAAATTTCACTGGTTTGTGAGACAGATTATACACCAGCCGATGCCATTGCTTGTGAACATGGTTGGAGGGCGTTAAAAATATCTGGTGTGTTGGATTTTAGTATGGTTGGAGTAATCGCAAAAATTTCAAATTTGCTAGCCGCGGCGGGGGTTAGTTTGTTTGTTGTTTCGACTTATAATACGGATTATGTACTTTTGAAGGCCGAGAGTTTTGACAAAGGGGTGGGGGTGCTTTTGGATGGTGGGTATGTTGTTAGGTGAAGCAGTGTTGCCTACTAGGTACGGTTATAGCATTTACGCTTAGTTTCCTTATATTTATTGCGTGGAGTAGTCCTCCAAACCAAAAACCGCCCCATAACCAACTTGCAAGTAGTCATGCTGCGCCATTACATAACGCATACTCACAAATCAGCCTAGGACGACTTTACAATATTTAAGTCCAATCATCCAATTGCAACCCACTAATTACAGCAAAATGCTTTGTATTATGCGTCACTAAAACGTATCCGTTCACAAGGCATTGTGCTGCAATTATCAAATCTGCGTCCCCAATTGTGAGCCTAGACTTTCTTAATTTTGACCATATTTGTGCGGCACAATCCCATATAGACGAATTAACATCTATGGTCGGGCAGTGAACTTTCATTCGATTGTAGTTAGACTGCCTATCGACACATGGTGTATGATAGAACCCTCGCATAACTTCATAATCAGCAACAGCTGGTATTACGATAGGCGTACCGCTCTTTGCAACAGTAAGAAACTTTGTCGCAACTGTTTTTCTACCATTTAGGTACTCAATTATGGCATTTGTGTCAAGTGCATAGGTCATAAACGCTCACCTTCGTTTGCAAAACATATCGGCTCTCGCCCAAAATCCATCCGTGGGAAATCTTCATTGCGTAACAGGGGACTGTCACAGGCCTCTATCATACGGTTAAGTTCGTCTGCCCAGTGAGTGGTGTCGTCTTCTCCCTGTGGAAATGGAGGCTGTACGTCCATTATTACAGTAAGAACCGCCCTAAACCGCCCGGGTAACGTTATTGATGTTCCCGCTGGGTAAAACTGTCCACCTTCTATATAACCATCAAATGCTTGTACCGCTTGTGTTTGCACAATATCAACTCCTTCAATATAGATGTCTGTCGTGAGTATAACATAAGGCGATATTTGCGACAACAAAAAACCGCCTCACAACCAATTTGCAAGTAGTCATGCTGCGCCATTTACATAACGCAATACTCACAAATCAGCCAAGAGTCGGCTTATAAATTCAAAAGATAGGGGTCAAGGGAACGAGTCCCCTTGCTGGGAGTTCGGGGGTGAAACCCCCGAGGTCTTAATGCGCTACTAAATGTTAGTCAAACTTCTCTCACCGCTAAGCGCAGCTTGTGCCGCGGCCAATCTTGCAATAGGCACACGGAACGGAGAACAAAGAAGCAGTTTGCCAATGCGGATATCATCGCAACCAGAAATACAGCATATACTCATACCACGGGCATCAAGGCTAATCGTTATTCTTCAACGATGTAGCGAGGAATCCAGAGATAGGTCCCATGCATACATACATTATTTGCGCCAGCAAGCTCTTTCCCATAATTGATATCAAAAAAAAGCAAATATTCACTGTGTTCCGCAATACAATGTTTCAAAATCCCATGACGAGGAAAGTATACAGTAAAAACAGTGTCATTTCCTGTAGTCACTGACGTAACTGTACAATTGGGTATGTCTGTACGGAACTCTTCTACCTTCTTCTCATGCACATCAAAATAAACTTCACATATAACTTGGTCATTTTTATTATTCTGGGCGCATAAAAATGTGTACAATATGTTTATATTTGGGTACTCGTAAGGTATTTTAATTGAGACATATAAATTTTCTGCGTCATAACTGACTCCAAACAACGGGAGAGTAGACACTGTTGCCATAAATTGCGGGTTCATCCATGGCACAATTGGTAGTGCCACTCTTCCTTCACTTAAAGAAAAAATTCGGTTTGTGACAGGGTATGTTTCAAACATTCGTGCACTGTCAGTATAAATTATCGCATTTTTTAGACATATGCGTCTGTATATTTCTATGCGGTCCTGACGCGAAAACAATAGTTCAAGCAATGTATCTCTTGATAGCTTTATATTCCAACAATTAGAAAATTCAGAACTTGCGCCACATTCAATGATGTTTTGCGGTATCTTTTGAATTGCAATCTCAGGAAGACAGGCCTTAACTAAGCTAACAACGGCTTTTAAGTGGTCAAAATGTATGTTGTTTTTTAGCTTTGTCAAGAAGTCGTTTGAAAACAATTCTTGTTGTGTAACAAGAAAAGAGTAAAAATCAATGATGTCTCGCAAAACAAAATCCTCTGATATGCCATATTCGGTGAAAAAATTTTTATACGTATTTTCAAGTAAAACTAGAAAACTATCCTGTAATGTAAGTCCATGAAATGTGCCACTGACTGTCATGATCTCGGCACCGCACTCTGTAGCGTTTTTTACTTGAGCTACCGTGTATCCAAAAAGACTCTTTTGTACATCGACGAACCTTCCTCTGTAGTTGAAAAATCTTTTTTCTACTTCTGTAAAATAAAATAAATTTTTTTCAAATATTGGCAATGAAATGCCGCACGATTCTTGCCTGCGAAACAAGTCATCGGTGTATCCGAGTTTCTCTATGACTTCACAAGCATGAAGGATATCATCTGTATGTACCAAGATATCAATATCGGCAAACTCTCTCGCCATGCAATTTCCATATAGCAGTTGTGCAAGAACAAAACCTTTTATTAGTCCAAACCTAATTTCATTTATGCCTAGCGCATTTTCTATTTCCTGCGATTGCAACATCGCCTTCTCAATGCTTTTCTCATGTGAGAACCAATACGCTCTATACATTAGGCGTTCCTTTGTAGGCAATTGATTTTTTACTTTTTCGTAGATGTGATAAAAAACACGCTGCACTACTGATATTTCGAGTAACAGCCTATAGTCAACAATGCCGTAGTTTGACAATACGAAATCGAACTCCGTGTTCCATAGGTTTGTTGTTATATCATAAACAATTCTTTCTTCCGTTTTCATCACTGCCTCTTTCTATTGCATACCACCCTGCCTGAATGGCAAACATATTTGCGTATAAGCCATTATTCTTGATTAATTCATCGTGAGAGCCAGATTCAACAATACTGCCTTTATCCATAACAATAATTTTGTTTGCAATTTTAGCAGACCCTAGCCTGTGAGTTATAATGATTGTAGTTTTGTCTTTAGAAATATTCACAAATTGATTATAGAGATTCGTCTCTTCAATAGGATCAATTGCTGCAGTTGGCTCGTCTAGCACAATCAAGTCGTGGGTGCGATATATCCCTCGCGCTATTGCAATTCGTTGCCATTGTCCACCCGACAAGTCTAGTCCTCCAAAATCTCTGGATAACATAGTATCAATACCTTTGTTGCTTGAAGAAAAGCGAGGAAGCGCATTGGCTTTTGTAACTGCATCTGTGACGTCCTTATCGCTTTTTGTTTGGCTAATCCACACATTTTCTCTTAAAGTCATTTTATACCGCTGATAATCCTGAAATATTGCAGATGAAGTTCCGTACAGTGATTGCATATTGGCCTTTTTTGTGTCCATTCCAAATAAACTAACCACACCATCTCTAGGAATATATAAACCCAGTAATAATCTAGCTAATGTTGTTTTACCTGCACCGTTTTCCCCAACAATAGCAATAACTTCTTTGTGCTTGATATCTAATGAAATGTTTTTTACGCAATCCTGTTTTGAATTAGGGTATGCATAGCTAACATCTTTAATCTGAATGCCCTGCCTAAAATCGGCCGTCATTTTTTTGCCATTCCGCTCGGGCAGATTCATAAACAGAAAATAATTTTTCGCGCTGCCCACACCATTGGATAAGTCCCCGACTTTCGAAAATCCTTGCTCCATCATGCCAAACATCATTCTAATCGATGTAAATATAGCTGCAAATGCGCCAATGCTAATATGTCCCCCCATTAAGCTATGAAAAGAAATCAGTATCACGCCAGCATAACCTAATGTAACAATTACTCCATTGTAAAAATTCAACAAATTTGTATGTTTGCTCTCTTTCCATTCAAGTTTGGCAATTTTTTTGAATGTTTGTTTGATTTTTTGCAAAAAATACAGATATCCCCCCAAGTGTCGTGTTTCTTTAAAATATTCTACATCAGTTATCGCGTCAACGTAAAAATGCAATTGTCTTGAAAGTGGCGCCGATTTGTCATGCCATTCCGATGCTATGTTTTTTCGAAACAATTGAGTTGCAAACACAGGTACAAATATAATGAATATCGCAAGTATAAGCACTGGTCTCAATGAGACTAAATACCATCCAGTAATAATGAAATAAGGAATGAAACTTGTAATTATAAATATGCCATTCTTGACAATGCCCGAAATCCCACCTATTGAACCATTTGCTTTTAAAATGCTGTCGTAAATTTCTGGATTTTCTGTGTGTGTTGGACATAGGCGCGAAGCCTTTAAATGAATATTACTTGTTAGAGCACCTCTTATTTTTACATCCATTGCACTATATAGCATATCTACAATTCCACCAATAATTATGTTTCCCAAAATTACTCCAGCAAGCAAAAAAAATCTTATATACAAATAATTGTTAACCATTGACGTAAGTACTGCGTCTTCGATTCCATCAAAGAAATTTTGTAAAGCTAGAGCGTTTATCCCATTTAATGAGCCAAGAAGAATAGTAATGCCAATTGAAGTGATAAATAATACTGGAGCAAAATAAAAATAAAGTTTTACACTGTGAAATAAAATTTTCATTTGTATTACTTCTCCTTGCTGACTTTATTGTACCAGCTAGATTGCGAAATAAACATATCATAATATAAGCCTTTACTGGCCATAAGTGCCGTGTGGTGGCCAAGCTCCACAATAATACCATTGTCTAAAACAAGTATGCTATCAACCATCTTTGTGCTTGCCAAACGATGACTAATCAAAATAGCTGTTTTACCTTCAATAATTTCTTCAAATTTTTTGTATATCTCATTTTCGGCCAAGGGGTCTAGTGATGCAGTAGGTTCATCAAATATTTTTAATACAGAAGCATTCCAAACACATCGAGCCATAGCCAAGCGTTGCCATTCACCCCCTGATAGATCTATACCATCATTAAATAGTTTTCCTAATTGCGAATCTGTACCATTCGGCAGGTTTTGAATTGTCTCGTTTAGGCCAACCAATCTAAGGACATCAACAAGTGCTACGTGCTGTTCATGTGACAAAGGTAGAGTTACATTATCTCGTATAGAGACGCTATACCGCACAAAATCTTGATACACTACTGATGCCAATCCCTTAATTTCACTAGTCGAGAGGTCGCGCAAAGGCTTATTATCTATTAATATCTCACCCTCATAATTATCATACAGGCCTGTAATAAGTTTAATAAGAGTTGATTTGCCTGCGCCGTTTGCACCAACAAACGCATATTTTTTTCCTTTTTCAATTGTAAAGGAACAATTAGATAGTACATATTTGTCCGTATTGGGATATTTAAACGAAACATCCTTAAATTCCATACGATCAAAGTCAATATGAACGGGCAGGTCTGTAGCCCCTTCTTGCCGCTCCATTCCCATAAAATCTGTTAAGTCGTTTAAGTACTCTTTATCATAAATCATGCTCTCAAGCATCCATCCAACACCATATGACAACTGTGTTGCCATGCTTAACAATCCACCAGTTATAGCAATATAAGCCCCAAGTGAAGTGGTGCCATCTAAAACAGAAGGTAATAGCAAAAGTAATGTCGTTAAGCAATATAAAACAACAACAATGCCGCCAGCCTTACTTTTTGCATACCACGAAATGTTTGCCATCAGCCGCTGTTTGCGTTCAGATTCGTAAGCACGCATATAGCGCGCATTGAGCTCATCAGTGGTTTCAAACAAATAGCGTTCTTCAAATGCTTCGCGTTTATTTATTTGTTGAGAAAAACTGTCTGCCCACCTGTTCAACTCGCTTGTTACTCTGTCAACGCCATATGTTTTTTTACCAGATTTCAGGGATATCAATGCAAGGGGTATGCTGGATATAAAAACAGTAAGTCCCAGCCACCATAAATATGAAGATAGAAATATGATCATACTTGTAATATATATTACGTAATAAAGCATACTTGTTACGTTAGTGAACATTTTCCATATTACTATGTCAAAACGCATTATTGAAATACGCTTTAGCATATCTAGTGATGTGTCATTTTCAATGTACTTGTACCTTAATGATGCATATTGTTCTATAATTTTGGGAAACAGTTTACTGCGGAAAAAAATTCTGCGTCTTGTTTCTAATAGAGATAGACAAGTTTTGCGCACTCTATCTAACAAAATAAGAATAATTAGAGAAACTACTATAACATATAACGAAAAAGTTGTTGCTGCGTTATCATAAATAGCAAAAACTGTGTCAATTAAAATAGAAACAACATACACCAATATCACGGGGAGCAAGGCAAATAGTATATCTTGCAATATCCAAAAAGTGGTGTACATTGGAGATGCCATAAAGGCCATAGTTACCATATCTTTATAGCTATATATTTTGTTTTTGACTAAAATCACACGTCATTCCACCTAGTAGCCAGGCATAATTACGCCTGGAAATGCATTGCAGCACCAATTATGTTTGAAAGAAGAACCTCTTCTATCCTTATTGCATTATCACCCTTACATAGATACTGATCCCCTTTGATGTCTATAATCCTATGTACTAAAAAACCTTCATTTTTGTACTCGTACACTACTATATCACCGACAAAATATCGTCTTTTGGCTCTAATTGAAACTTTATCACCATCATTAAATGTAGGTTGCATACTGACACCTTTAACTGTCATTTTTACGCCATAATTTAATCGACTCCTAACTTTAACAATTTTTTGCAAGACATCGCCATTCATAAGCTCACACTCTATCTAGTGGTTGATAAATAAGTCAGACACACAGTTCTCTGCCGCCTCCAGCGAATTATATTCCAATAAGTAGCCCGGAATATCACGCGCAATAGGAATACAATTTTGCTTGCTAAGTTCGATGTTAGCAGTATGTTTTAAATTAAAAATCATGTTTCTATAGTTATTGGCCATAGTAATTTTTGTAAAATTATTTGCATTGGAGCGTTTTATGTAAAGAATTCCAACCAGACTGTTGCCATGTGACATTTTTTTATTTGAGATTATTAAGTTTTGCATTTCACGAGTTGTAAAATCATAGAAATTTTCCCAACGATAACAAGATATCGTTGGAAATGCCTCTAAAACCAAACGATTTCGTATGCGTATGGGATGGGGATATGTGTAAATGCTTTTTGTTTTACTTTCTATAATGACGCAATCGTCGGAAACAATATCATATTTTGAAGCTCCCAGATGTGCAAGTAGTGTAGACTTTCCTGTATACGATGGTGCAATAAATGCTAATGCTTTTCCGTTTAGCGAAATCGCACCGCCATGCAACATAGTCATACCTATTTTTGTGCAGTGGCTAACAACACTACGTTCCAAAAGAGTATATGTATGATAAATGAGTTCAGAAAAAGATAGCGTTTCTGTTTGGTATGCATTGTCTGCGTACCAAATCTTGAAATATTTTGCTCCTGTTATAATAGTCATGCATCTCTCTTCTTCACAAGAAACATATTGACTATTGCAGCAAAAATTTGCATACACGCTCAATAATTTCACACTTATCACTTCATTGTCACACTTTATTACAAACCGCCAATTTGGAACCCCGCATTCAAGCGAAATGGTATACATACAAAATCACACCCTGTTCTTAATTGCAGACAAAGCGGCACTTTTTAAGCCGCTCTTTATATGCCGACATATCTCTTCGTGTTCTTTTATATCCTCATAGTAGATTGCGACACAGCCGCCATCACACTTGGAGTTCATTATGCAAGATGTACATTTTGCGGATGTTTTTTTTGCATCAGTTATGTCTTGAATAAGGTCACTTAACTTCATCGAGATTTTGCTTGAAGCAAGCCGTGTGTCACTAATGTGACCTAAAGATTGGACAGGGTCTGAGAATAGTGAGCATGCAAAGATATTCCCTTTAAAATCGACCTTAGCGTTAAAACGTACATTTGAAGAAAAAAGAGGGCAAGTGTACTGCAAATGAGGTACGGGGATGGATATATCAATAGAATTTTTGTATTTCTTCTTGATGTTTTCTAAATCTTGGAACAGTTTTTTGGCTAGATTTCTATTTGCATGAATGTTTATGTCGTTTCCTATCTCAACACCACGCCCTATCTCGTGAAGTATCGAAAAGGCAACTTTTTCTATATCATAATTACAAGCAAGGGCAATCATTTGTTGTATTTGGTTTATATTTTTCATATGTAAGTTAAACCTCAAATTGACCCTATCTCCTGCATTTTCTTTTTTAATTCTATCAAGAAATCGAAGGACATCGTAAAAATTTTGACTACCTCTTGTTGCGCCATGTGTGCGCGCATCTGCTCCATCAAGAGTTATCTGGAATGATAATGATGTGTCGGTAATATAATTGTTAGGTACGAATGTTGCATTAGTTATTAACCAGGCTTCTAGCCCTTTTCCTTCAATAAACCTAATTAAATCTAACAGATTTGGGTACAAACAAGGTTCGCCACCTGCAAGATCTATTGCTTTTACCCCTAACTCATGAGCCTCAGATATCACAGACTTTACACTTTCAAAACAAAGCAAATCGCTGTTTTCCGGACAAGAACTGTTGTAGCAATACGGGCAGGTCAAATTGCATTTATTTAAAAGCTCAATATAGATTGAATTCCATGCAAGTACTGGGATGCTCTTGTCTGGCTTTCTCATTGCTTAAAACCCCTTCATCTATGAGTTGCTTTAATAAACATTTGATAGCGTCACAAGCATCCGTTCGCAATTCCACTGGCACATCTACCTGCTCCATGAAGCTAGAAATACAATCTTCTTCAGAACAACTTTTACCTGAATGCATTTGGACAATGAGCGCGGCCGTGCCATTTAATATATGAGTCTTTTCGTTTGTAACATCAACAATTACCATCTCATTGTCTTCAAAAACCTCTATCTGTATTTCTCTATTCAATGTATATTTCATTTCTTACAGCCTCTCTCGCCTTGTTACAATAAGACTAGCTTTACTTGAATTGCTGCCGCGTTTGCATATATCTTCGTAAATCCGTGAACTAAATTTCCTGGTGCTTTATGTGCGTCGTCGATACTCCCTAGACTTTGTTTCCAAAAATGCTAATCGCTCAGCGATTTTAGGCGGAGGATAGTGCAATAAAAGCTAACTCGCCTGCTTTCTAACAACGAACAAAACAACCGCACTAGTAAAGTAGGCGAGTGTAACCAGTTAGCGATTTGTATGGTTGCAATCTCTTGGGGTGTTGCGACACGGGTCGAATGGTACGCAATGATGTTGGCCACCAGAGCAAACAGGCTCGCTAGATGCGGAGATTATGAATTGCTCTAGTTCTATGTTCGTAATCGTCAACATTTCGGGCTTTTGATAAACCATACCTTCCTCCTTCCTGTTGGCAAAGCACAGAATGATTCATATAGTGTGTAAACATAGTGTACTGCTTCCCCCTTGACCTGTCAATTGGAAAATTCACCAAATATTGTCGCACAATTTGCCAAATTGTGTGGAAGATTGCCATGCAGGCGCAGACCATAGTATTTCGGCGTAAGAAGAAATATGCAATTCCATCGCGGATGGTGGTTGCACGTCTATTACTGCAGACACACAAGAAGGTGTTCTCGACAATAAAAACCGCCCCACAACCAATCTGCAAGTAGTCATGCTGCGCTATTTGCACAACGCATACTCACAAATCAGCCAAGGGACGGCTTAAATAAATTCAAAAATTAGGGGTCAAGATGGACGAGTTCCCTCTCGCAAGCTACGCTTGCTGGCCGGCCTGCGGCTAGCGCCGCACCTGCTTCGCAGGGGTATGCCTTGTTGGGAGTTTGTGGGCAAAGCCCTCAAGGTCTTAAACTAAACGTTAGTCAAACTTCTCTCACCACTAAGCGCAGCCTGTGCCGCAGCCAATCTTGCAATAGGCACACGGAACGGAGAACATGATACATAGTCCAAACCAATTTTAGCACAGAACATAATGCTGGATGGGTCGCCACCATGCTCACCACAAATACCGATTTTTAGTTTCGGGTTTGTAGCACGGCCTTTGCCTACAGCAATTTTCATTAGCTCGCCAACGCCTGTTTGGTCAAGTTTTGCAAAGGGGTCGCCCTCATAAACTTGCTTATCCAAATAGTCGTCCAGGAACTTAACAGCGTCGTCGCGAGAGATACCGTACGCCATTTGTGTAAGGTCGTTTGTACCAAAGCTAAAGAATGCTGCTTCTTCCGCAATTTCGTCTGCAATCAAGCAAGCGCGTGGGATTTCGATCATTGTACCAACGCTGTAGCTTAGGCTAACACCGGCGGCTTTAATCAATTCCTCTGCTTTTGCTACGATTACTTCTTTTACATATTTGGTTTCTTTGATATCGCCAACAAGTGGAATCATGATTTCAGGCTTAATGTCAAATCCTTTTGCTTTCTTAACTTCGATAGCGGACTCGATAATGGCCTGTGTTTGCATTTCTGCAATTTCAGGATAGCTAACTGCAAGACGGCAACCGCGGTGGCCAATCATTGGGTTAAACTCGTGCAAGCTCTCGATTTTTTCGCGGATAACTTGCTCGGTTTTGCCCATTTCTTTTGCCAAAGCTACGATGTCTTTGTCTTCTTGTGGCATGAACTCATGTAGTGGCGGGTCAAGCAGACGGATTGTAACAGGTCTGTCGCCCATAACTTCGTAAATGCCTTCGAAGTCTTTCTTTTGGAAAGGAAGCAGTTTTGCCAAAGCCGCGCGACGTTCTTCTTCTGTGTCAGAAAGAATCATTTCGCGTACGCGGGCAATTCTGTCTGCCTCAAAGAACATATGCTCGGTACGTGTTAGGCCAATGCCCTCTGCGCCAAACTCCAACGCTTTCAATGCATCTTTAGGGGAATCCGCGTTTGCGCGTACGCCCACTTTGCCTTCAACTTCTGCTACCCAGCTCATAAATACACCAAAGTCGCCTGTAACTTCTGCGTCGATGGTTGCAACTTGGCCGTTGTAAACATTACCGGTAGAACCGTTTAGGGAAATGTAATCGCCCTCTTTGATGGTTACGCCGCCCAATGTGAAGGATTTGCCGTCTGCGCCAAAGCGGATATCTTCGCAACCGGAAATACAGCATGTACCCATACCGCGGGCTACTACTGCGGCGTGGCTTGTCATACCGCCACGTGCGGTTAGAATACCTTCCGCAACTTCCATACCAATGATATCGTCCGGAGAAGTTTCCATACGAACAAGTACAACTTTTTCGCCGCGCTCGTTGTGCGCAACAGCAGATTCTTCCGCTGTGAAGTAAACTTTACCGCTTGCCGCACCAGGAGATGCCGCAAGTGCGCTACCTAGTAGTTGAGCAGATTTCAAGCCTGCTTCGTCAAACACAGGGTGAAGCAGTTGGTCTAGTGCTTTAGGGTCTACAGCCAAAACAGCTTCCTGTTTGGTCATAATACCTTCAGATACTAGGTCAACTGCAAATTTTAGAGCGGCTTGTGCTGTACATTTTGCGTTACGTGTTTGTAGAATGTATAGTTTGCCGTCCTCGATTGTCATTTCCATATCCTGTACGAACTTGTAGTGTTTCTCCAAGCGACGAGCAATTTCTAGGAACTCGTCGTGGATTGCTTTGTTTTCGTCCGCAAGTTCGCCAAATGGGCGTGGTGTACGGATACCGGCTACAACGTCTTCGCCTTGGGCGTTCATTAGGAACTCGCCGTAGATTACGTTTTCGCCTGTAGCGCAGTCGCGTGTGAACACAACGCCTGTGCCTGATGTGTCACCCATGTTACCAAATACCATTGCTTGAACGTTTACAGCTGTACCCCACTCGTATGGGATATCGTTCATGCGGCGGTATACGAATGCGCGTGGGTTATCCCAAGACTCGAATACGGCTGTAACTGCGCCATAAAGTTGCTCACGAGCGTCTGTTGGGAAAGATTTGCCTTGGTCGTCAAGGTAGATTTTTTTGAAGATATCTACAATGGCTTTCCAGTCTGCGCCTGTCATGTCTGCGTCGCCTTTGTAGCCTTTTTCTTCTTTATACTTGTCGATAGCGTGTTCAAAGCTATGCTTGCTAACGCCGATTACAACGTCTGCGAACATCATAATGAAACGACGATATGAGTCATACGCGAAGCGGTCGCCTGCTTTTGCGGCAAGAGACGCGGCAACGTCATCGTTCATACCTAGGTTAAGAACTGTGTCCATCATACCAGGCATAGAAGCACGTGCGCCTGAACGTACAGAAACTAGCAGTGGGTTAGCAACGTCGCCAAACTTTTTGCCGCTTTCGGCTTCTAGTTGAGCGATGCAGTCGTCCATTTGCTTTTTCATGTCGGCGGATAGTTGTTTGCCGTTACCGTTGTACCATGTGCAGGCTTCTGTTGTTACAATAAAGCCGTTTGGTACAGGTATGCCTAGGTTTGTCATTTCTGCAAGGTTTGCGCCCTTGCCGCCCAAGAGGTTACGCATTGTAGCGTTACCTTCCTTGAACATGTAAACATACTTGTGTGACATGTTTGGAACCCTCCTAATATATAGTTTATATGGGGGCTCTGCCCCCAAGCCCCCGCAAGGGGATGTATCCCTTTGACCCCATAATTTGAAACGCACGTACGTGCGTTTCGAGTTAAAGTTTTGGTCAAACTTTTTCAAAAGTTTGCAGGGTTCGGGACGGAGTCCCGAGGTTTTAAGTCTTTTACTTCAATGTTACCTTTGCGCCAACTTCGGCTAGTTTTTTAACGATTTCGTCGGCTTCTTGTTTTGGTGATGCTTCTTTCATAATTTTTGGTGCGCCGTCAACAAGTTCCTTCGCTTCTTTTAGACCTAGGCCTGTAATTTCGCGAACTGCTTTGATAACTTTGATTTTTTCTGCGCCTGCGTCTGTTAGTTCAACGTCAAACTCTGTTTTTTCTTCAGCTGCTTCGCCGCCGCCTGCTGGGCCTGCGGCCACCATTACGCCTGCTGCTGCGCTTACGCCAAATTCTTCTTCTGCTGCTTTTACAAGCTCGTTAAGCTCAAGAACCGAAAGCTCCTTTACGGCTTCGATTAGTTCTGCTATTGATAGTTTAGCCATTTTTGTTTTTCCTCCTAGTTTAATGGGGCTCTGCCCCAAACCCCGCCGTTACGTCGGGCCTTCGTCGTAATTGCTACGCAATTACTGGCCAGGCGGCCTGCCGCATTCGCGGCACCTGCTTCGCAGGACGTGCAAAGCCCGACTGCACTTCCTCACCCGCCTTTGGCGGGCTCCGGGACGCCGCTGTGCGGCTGAAGATGGTTTTTTGTGCGGAGTGTTTTGTGTTTGATTATTCTGCTGGTGTTTCTTCTGCGGCAGCTTCTGCCACTGGTGCTTCTACTACTACTGGAGCTTCTTCAGCCACGGCAGGTGCTTCTTCTACCGCAGGTGCTGCCTCTGCCGCTGGTGCGGCTTCGCTTGGGTCTTTTTCTGCTATCGCGTTAATTACGCGGGCAAAGCTAGCCATTGGCGATTTGAACGAGCCAAGCAAGCGCGATAGTAGCACTTCGCGTGATGGGATTTCCGACAACGCTTTTGTTTCGTCTGGGCCGTAAGTTTCGCCGTCTACTACGCTGGCTTTGAACTCAATGATTGGCATGGTTTTTAGCTGTTTAGCTATCTGGCTTGCCGCGGCAGTTGCGTCTTCATATGAAAATGCTACTGCTGTTGGGCCTGCAAGATAGTCTTTTAGGCCTTCAAAATCTGTGCCTTTTATAGCGATGTCCATCATTGTGTTTTTGTACACTTTGTAGTCGATACCGCCTGCTTTACGCAGTGCTGTGCGCAGAGTTGTGTCCTGTGCTACTGTAAGGCCGCGTGAGTTGATTAGTACAACCGACTTTGCACGGCCTAAACGGTCTTTGATTTCGTCAAGTACAACGTTTTTGGCCTGTTGATTTTTTTCTAAATTGGTCATTTGGTGTCTCCTTTCATTAGAATGAGGTGGGGCTTTTGCAAATAGAAAAGCCCCAGACTGTGTTACCATAGTCCAGGGCTAAAATTCTGCATAGGTATAAATGCCCAACGGCATAGAAATACATTTGCACACAAATTAACCGCCTCGGTAGGATTTACTTCCTATTATAATAGGAAACCTACTGTCTATGGCCAATAGTTAGTATACGCAAAGTGCAGAGTAGTGTCAACTATCTATCTGAAAAAATTATCCAATAATTCCTGCTGCGGGCCACGGTATGCCTCTACCGCTTGCAAAACTGTCATAGACTGGTTGTGGAAATGGGTGACAAATGTACCTGTTATCCACCAATATTGCGGTACGACCATTCCCAGGTCGGAATACATTGTATGGGTTACGCCTGCAACACGCTGTACACAGCCTTCAGTCATAAAAATGGTACGCGGCCATGCAAGTACGTCATCCATCATCAGGTCAACATCTTCCCCTGCGAATGACCAAAACTCTTCAAGTACCATTAGAATATCCGCTGGATCCCAATCTATGCCTGTTGGGAAGGACAGAGCCGCTTCCCAGCCGCCCATCCATGTATTGCCAGATGTGTTTGCAGGGCCAATTGGAAATGGCACAAAGGAAAATTCAAATGGAAGGTCGCCATTGTTCAAACCCCATGAAACTGCTGGCCACATGGCGGCGCGGCCTTCTTGGAACGCGTTAAAGTTACGCGCCCAGTCGCCAGCATTAAAGCCTTCTGTCTGGTCAAACTGCCACAAGCCCTCATGGAAAATGGTTTCGATAAATTCTAGTGCTTGAACAGTGTTTGGGTGGTCGAAGCCGTAGTTCAAATCGTCTGTTACTAAGCGGCCGTCGTTGCTTGCTATAAAATGTAGCGCAAAGTCACCTGGCTGCCCTGCAATGCCCCATTGGTCTAGGTTGCCATCGCCTGTGGTGTCTCGTGTTGCCATGCGCATTATCTCCAGGGCAATATCCCAAGTCCAGCGGCCTTGGCTGTACAGTTCCACTGGGTCTGGCGCGCCAATAGCGCGAATTATGTCCTGGTTAATACCCAAGCCCATTCCACTTACAGACGGGCGTGCATCCAAAAATCCCCAATAATCGCCAAATGCTTCAACCGCAATGCGGGAGAACATACGCGGGCCGTCTAAAAGATCGCTACCTGGCAGGTTTATGTTGCTAAGTGGCTGGATAATGCCATTTTGTATAGCACCTAATGCACCGCCGCCCCCTGCGAAGAAAATATCTGTCATAGGCGAACCAGCCATAACAGATGCCGATAGCGTTTCGTAAAACACATTGTAATCGACGGCGATGTGCTCAAAGCCGAAGTTAAAATCACGATACACGCGCTGGGCATTGTCAAAAATCATGCGTGCCATAAAATAGTTGTCTGCTGTTGCAGGGTCCGGCTCATCCCATCCCCATGCAACAAACTGTATCGGAACATCGTCCCAGTTGGCCATGGTTCTGATTACGCGGCCGCCCAAATCTCTTGGCGCATGAAGGTTGCCGCCATGAGAAGGTGGCTCTTCTTCCGCGGGAGTTACATCAGTTACGCTAGCTTCGGTGGGAATAGTATCGTCACCGTTCCTATTACAAGCGGTTATTGTAAGTGCCAATAACGCTAATAGGAAAAGTACGAAACCCGTCTTCTTGCGAAACAAAGTGTTAGTCATTTTGTTGCCTCCTATGGATTGGATTTTTTTGGACTTTGCCGTCCATGGCCTTACTATGTCATATGTATATGTGAATAGCAAATGATATTTTGTAGTTTTTGCGGCAAACTTTGCGGCAAAAAAAATTCAACTGGTAACCAAATCCAACCAGTTGAAATTTGTTTCAGTATTTATGCACCTTCGTGCTGTATTAACTGTACTACTTGCTTTCGCTTTCTTCCCGTGTTACATCGGCCTCAAACACAAGAGCTAGCGCACCAGGCCCTACATGCGCGCCAATTACCGGGCTCATCATGCTAACAATTACTTCGCGCACGCTTACTGCTTCTTTAACCATTTCGGCCAGTTTTTGCGCATCGGCTTCGCAATCGGTGTGTGGGATTAGCACTGTGTCCAGAGTTTTCCCAGGGGCAACGGAACGCTTCAAGCGATTAACCAAGTTTTTGAATGCCGCTTGGCGGCCACGTGCTTTTTCTTTCAAAGCCAGCGTGCCGTCTGGTTGGATAACTATTATCGGCTTTATGCTTAGCAACGAGCCGCCAAGTGCCGATAGCTTGCTTAATCGGCCGCCGCGATACAGATACATAAGGTCATCTACCGTCACAATGCCCATGGTTTTGTGTTTTTGCTCTTCCAAGTACACGGCTGTTTCTTGGGCGGTTAGGCCTTCTTCACGTTTTTTTACTGCCTGCAAAACCAGCAGGCTTTGCACCGCCGTTGCGCTAATGCTGTCCACTGGGAATAAGTTGCAATCCGCATATGTTTCCTTCACTTCGTCCAACGCCAAGCGTGCGGCTTGGTACGTGCCCGACAACCCGCTGGACAAGCAGATGTACAGCGCGTCTTTTTTTGCCGCCGCGTATTCGGTAAAGGCTTCAATAAACGCTTCCGAATTTATAAGGGAAGTTTTGGCCACGCCGCCCGCGCGCAATGTATCGTAAAATTCTTTTAAGCTGGTGAGGTTATACTCTGCGTCGTCTATGGTAAGGGGTATTGGCAAAACTTTGATGTTATGTTTGGCAAGGTATTCCTGTGGCAGGTCGCAGCTGCTGTCTGTGATGATGGTAAATTGGCTCATGGTTTTTCCGCTCCTTTTTTCTGTGATTACTGATGGCTGTTCCCCAACTACTGCTTCCGCCGTTTCTTGGGAAGTAAGCAGTTTTAGTAGTTTGCTTGCATATTCGCCGCCGCTTTCGCAAATGGAGTAATATGTCCATTTGCCTAGTTTTCTGGCAGAAATTATGCCGCTTTCCATCAGAACTTTCATGTGATGGGAAAGGGTGGACTGCCTTGCGCCAATTAGCTCTTGTAGTGCGGTCGCGCTTTTTTCGCCCTCGCGCAGCAAGTCTAAGACTTTTAGCCGTGTGACATCGCAGAATGCTAGGAATACTTTTGTGTGTTCCGAATGGTTTGCGCTAGTGCCGATGGCACTACCGTTTATGGTAGGAGAAAGTTGCATATAATCACCTCATATCCAAATATGTTGATGTGATGATAGCATATTGGAAGGGTGGGTGTCAATAGGGGTGGCGGCGAAGTCGACGGGGTGGTTAGCCCCGCACTACGCATTCAAAACCTTCGATTTCGCACCATCCAATGCCGCTATAACATTATCACAAAACAGGTCAAATTCCCCATCATCCCTTTGCATCTCCGGCTTCTGTAAGTAATTTGCCACAGACCACCTAACGCCCATATCGAAACGTATCGTTGCGTTCCACCCGGGCACTAACCGCTTAATCTTACTATTATCAAACACCACCGAATACGCTTTATCTCCCAGCAAATTCCCCTCATATTCCGGCTTTACACCAATTAAAAAATCACTGGACACATGGAAAATTTTCGGTTCGACACCCAAAGCCCCGCCGATAAGTGTATAAATCTGATTCCAAGTCAGACTTTCGTCGGACGTAATATGCACTGCTTCCCCCAAGGCTTTGATATTCCCAATCAATCCAACAAATGCACGCGCAAAATCGTCGGAATGCGTTACCGTCCACAGCGATAACCCATCCCCATGCACCAGCACAGGCTTGCCGTCCAGCATCCGCTTTAGCACTTGCCATTGGCCATTAGCCCCGTAAATGCTCACGGGCACAACATTGCGGTCATAGGTATGGCTCGGTCGCACAATTGTTACAGGAAAACCCGCGCGATACGCATCCATCAGTACATTTTCGCAGGCAATTTTATCCCGCGCGTACTGCCAAAAAGGGTTCGCCAGCGGCGTGCTTTCCGTTATCTTATAATGAGAAAATGGCTTCTGGTACGCCGCCGTGCTGGAAATAAAAATGTACTGCCCTGTGCGCCCAGTAAAAAGGCGAATATCCCGCTCCACTTGCTGTGGCGTGTAGTTGATGAAATTTGCCACAACATCAAAATTGTGGCCTTCTAAAACTTTTGCGGCTTGCGCTTCGTCATTTATATCCGCTTGCAGGTGAATTGTGCCCGGTATCGCGGCCTTTGTTCCGCGGTTTAACAGATACACCTGGTGGCCAAATTCCACACACAGCTTTGTAATTGCCGAGCTAATGCGGCCTGTGCCGCCAATAAAAAGTAGCCTTAACATATTGCCTCCTATTTTCAGTTGGTAGCAAATTGCTACCAACTGGATTTGAGTTATAGTGAATTAACTTCAAAATAGTCCAAGGCGAAGCCTTGAGATATTTTGGAGTTGTATGAACGCCCTGCACCGACGTAGCGTAGCGCAGGAGGTGCAGGCAGGCAGCTTTAGCTGACTGAGTAATTTAACTGGACGTTTTTCCAGTTAAATTACTACAAACATTTACACGTGCGTTCCCGCCAAATGTATTGTATAATATGTAACAGAAATTTAATGTTCTGGCAACTGAATACTAATTCCAATTCGAAACCTTGATAAGGATATTTTTTTCACCGGCTTTTGGGTGAAAAAAATATCCTTATCAAGGATTGAGAATGGAAATGGTATTAAAATGGGTTGCCCAGCAAGGGAGTGGTCACGTTGTACCTAGCAATAGACATAGGCGCGTCCAGCGGGCGGCATATTTTAGGGCACATAGCAAACGGCAAGCTAGTGCTGGAAGAAATCCACCGCTTCAAAAATGAAATGGTGGAAATTGGCGACCAGCTCTGCTGGGACGCTTCCGCCCTGTTCGAGGAAATTCTTATAGGACTAGAAAAATGCCACACCGCTGGCAAAATTCCAACCAGCATGGGCATCGACACCTGGGGTGTGGATTTTGTACTTCTGGACGAAAACAATGCCCCACTTGGCAATGCCGTTGCATACCGCGACAGCCGCACAAACGGCATGGATGAAGTACTTTCCCGCACAGTAAGCGAAGAGGAATTGTACAGCCGCACAGGTATGCAAAAGCTACCCTTCAACACAATCTATCAGCTATTGGCATTAAAGGAGCAAAACCCAGCGTTGCTAAACCAGGCCGCGCAACTTTTGCTTATCCCAGAATATTTCTACTTCCTATTAACAGGCAAGAAAAAACACGAGTACACAAACGCAACCACCACCGCGTTGGTAGACGCGCGTACGAAAAATTGGGATTTCGAACTAATCGACAAAGCAGGCCTACCCCGTAAAATTTTCGGCGAAATAGCCGCGCCAGGCACAGAACTTGGCAACTTTTTGCCAGAAATAGAAAAACGCGTAGGCTTTAACTGCCGCGTTGTGCTACCATGCACCCACGACACTGGCTCTGCCGTGCTGTGCGTACCTATCGCGGAAGGCGAAAACACAGCATATCTTTCCAGCGGAACATGGAGTCTTTTCGGCACGGAAATAAGCGAGCCTATATGTAATGAAGAAAGCCGTCGCGCGAATTTTACAAACGAGGGCGGTTTCGAAAAATTCCGATACTTAAAAAATATCATGGGACTGTGGATGATACAAAACGTACGGGCAGAGCTTGGCGACAAGTACAGCTTTGCAGAACTAGCAGAAATGGCGCGCACAGCCACCCATTTCCCATCCCGCGTAAACGTTAACGACCCGCGTTTCATCGCGCCAAAAAGCATGACCGACGCTATAGCCGCCGCGTGCAAAGAAAGCGGCCAGCCAGCACCAGCCAACACCGCGGAACTGGCGTACTGCATATATCAAAGCCTAGCAGAAGGCTACAACCACGCCCTACAAGAACTAGAAAACCTAACAGGCATACGCTACGAAAAAATAGCAATAGTGGGCGGTGGCAGCCAAAATACATTCCTTAACGAACTAACCGCCAAAGCCACAGGCCGCACCGTTACCGCTGGCCCCGCGGAAGGCACAGCGGCGGGCAATATCCTAGCGCAAATGATAGCCGCTGGAGAACTAAAAAGCGTAGCAGAAGCCCGCGCGCTAGTGAAAAAATCCTTCGATATTGAAGAATACGCCGTTTGTGCCCTTGCCTGAATGGCATGACCGATACGGCGCAGAAGAATGCAATGACAGAAATATCTACGAGTACAAAATATAATACCGCGTTTTCAACCGAAAACGCTACAACAGGAGGAAAACCATGACCTACTACCAACAAGCAAAGCAAAAGTACGCCATTTATGGCGTAGACACAGAAGCCGCAATCGCGCTATTGCAAGCCCAGCCCATCTCCATCCACTGCTGGCAAGGCGACGACGTTGCTGGTTTTGAAAACGTGGGCGAACTTTCCGGCGGCATACAAGTCACCGGCAACTACCCAGGCAAAGCCACCAACCCAGCCGAGCTTATGGCTGACTTTACCAAAGCAACATCTCTCATCCCTGGCAAGCACCGTATTAACCTACACGCCAGCTACGCCATAACCGACACGCCCGTAGAGCGCGACCAACTCAAGCCCGAGCATTTTGCAAAATGGGTGCAATACGCAAAAGAAAACGGCATCGGCATAGACTTCAACCCAACATATTACGCCCACCCGCGCGTAAAAGACAATCTAACACTATCCAGCCCATGCGACGAAACCCGCGCATACTGGGTGCGCCACGGCATCGCTTGCCGCCAAATTTCTGCCTACATTGCAAAAGAGCTAAACAGCCCAGTACTCTACAATTTATGGATACCAGACGGCTTCAAAGACATTCCCGCAGACCGCCTAGGCCCGCGCCTTCGCTTAAAAGACAGCCTAGACCAAATTTTTGCCGAGCCACTGCCAGGCGTTATCGACTGTGTTGAAAGCAAAGTTTTCGGCATTGGCCTGGAAGCCTACACCGTTGGCAGCAGCGAATTTTACCTAGCGTACACCGCCGCCAAGCCTGGTGTTTACAACTTGCTAGACAACGGCCATTACCACCCGACAGAAAGCGTGGCCGACAAAATCCCAAGCCTGCTTACCCAATACGATATTTTGCCGCTGCACGTAACCCGCCCAATGCGCTGGGACTCCGACCATGTTGTGCTACTAGACGACGAGCTAAAAAACATGGCCGCAGAAATTGTGCGCTGCAAAGCACTGGATAAAGTGCTAATCGGGCTAGACTTTTTTGACGCTAGCATAAACCGCGTTGCGGCGTGGGTTGTGGGCGTGCGCAATATGCAAAAAGCATTGCTAACCGCTCTACTAACCCCATGGGAAGAACTGGCCAAATTGCAAGACGCCGCAAAATTCACAGAACTTATGGTGCAAATGGAAGCGGTAAAAACCCTGCCATTCGGCGCAATATGGGAAGAATTTTGCACCCGCAACAATGTGCCGCAAGACGATGAATGGTTTGCCACAGTTATGGAATATGAAGAAACTGTGCTGCTAAAGCGATAGAAGGGTAGGTATGTAATGCATCTGAATTTCAATGACATGGAGCACCTCCCAAAGGAGTATATGCGCCCTAATTTCAATGTTATAGACATGGTGAAACGTACTGGCGAAAATCCGACCTGGTTACACATGGGCGTTGGGAATATTTTTCGTATCATGATTGGCGGATTGCAACAGGATTTGTTGGAAGCTGGCCATACAGACACAGGTATAATAGCCTATGAAGCCTTTGATAATGAGATTATTCCTCTAACATGGGGTAAGTCCCATTCATTCACCCTAGGTGTTACTCTGCACGCGAGCGGTAAGGTTGAGAAGCGTATTATCACTAGCTTTGCAGAGTTTGTTAATCAAAACTTAGCACGGCTAACAGAAATCGTTTCCGCACCAACACTACAGCTTATCAGTTTTACAATTACAGAAAACGGCTACAAAGTTGACCCAGCAAAAATTTGCACATCACCAGCCACCGCCGAAACCACGCTGGAACAAGTTGCGGCTGGGCTACTGGCTCGCCAAAAAACAAACGGCGCACCAATAGCCCTAGTTAGCCTAGACAACTTTGCCGAAAACGGAACAATGGTACAAAAAGCCATGACTGCTATTGCCAAAGCCTGGAATAAAAACGGCGAAGCACCGCTAGAATTTATCGACTACGTAAACTCCATGGCATACCCATGGACAATGATTGACAAAATAACCCCACGCCCGTCGGAAGACGTGGCCGCAATGCTAGCCGCCGACGGTTTGACGGACATGACAATCCACCAAACGGCAAAAAACACATTCGTCGCGCCATTTGTAAACGCCGAAGCACCCCAATATCTCATACTGGAAGACAACTTCCCGAACGGCCGTCCGCCATTTGAAAAGTTGCAAAAGTCTGGCGTGTACATGACCGACCGCGATACCGTTCGCAAAATGGACCAAATGAAAGTGTGCGCGTGCTTGAACCCACTGCACACCATATTGGGCGTTGCAGGGCCACTGCTTGGCCACCCAACTATTGCCGCATGTATGAAGGACAAACGCCTTGTGCGCTTGTTGCAAAAAGCCGCAGAGGAAGCACTTCCCACCGTGGCAAGCCCAGGCATTATCGACCCAATGGCCTTTTTACATGAAGTTTTGACAGAACGCTTCCCTAACCCATATATCCCCGACACGCCGGAGAGGATTGCTTGCGATACTTCGCAAAAAATACCTGTGCGTTTTGGCGTGGCAATGAAAGCGCGTGTGGCGCAAAACATTCCGACTGATAATCTGGAAGCAGTGCCAATGTTTGTTGCGCTATGGCTGCGCTACCGAATGGGTATAAATGACAAATGCGAAGCAATGCCGCCAAGCCCCGACCCGTTAATGCCCGAGGCTGTAAAAGTACTGGATGGATTGCAGTTTGGCGAAAAAGTAGACCTTCGCCCAATACTATCTGACGCGGAAATTTTCGGCGTAGACTTATACACCGTAGGCCTTGGCGAAAAGGTAAAAAAACTTTTCGCAGAACTATCTGCCGCCCCTGGTGCTGTAGGAAAAAGGCTTGAATAAGAGAACTAAAGGTTTCACCCTGCTGGAAATGACAGTCGCACTTACTGTGTGGCTGGTACTTTCCGGCGGGGTATTTTTCTTGTGGCAACACGCGGCTATGATAACAGCAAATGTAGTTGAACGGCAAAATTCATTTGAAAACGCCCGCGCAACTATGGATGTGCTGGTTATGAATATTCAACTGTCGTACAATATAACATTGGACACAAACGATGGTATACTGCGTCAATTAACACTTTCATCCCGCAACCCGCAAGGTGTCATGCACGATTATGTATTTGATTTCGACATAAACCTATCACCAACTGCGGCATGGTTTCAAGTGCTGCGGTTTGGGGAAAATGAATTTTCTTCTGGCATAGCGCGGATATATATGGCGTATGTGCCAGGCTGTCGGATAGAAATTGCCGTGCATACTGCGTGCGAGGGCATTGTACTGCGCACGGCTGCGGACGTGCGATACAAAAATGTTTCGCGACCGAATAGGTGATACGTGCACGTTATAGGATGTGTGCTGTTAAGGAAATAACACCCATCTGAAATGGATTTACCGATGAGGTTTCATTAACAAAGTTGCATATTTCCTTACATTGACGTAGAATATATGTATATACAAATATTCTATGAAAGGCGTGTTTAATATGATGCAACCAAGGGAAACCAGTGTGAATAAGTGGGGCTCAAGTCTTGGAGTTAGACTCCCAAGAGAATTTACAGACCTATTTGACATTAAACACAAATCAAATGTAAAAATGGAAATGAAAAATGGAGTTTTGCTTGTCAAGCCTGTCATAGAAATGCGCAAGCGCAAACCGCTCGCTGAAATTCTTGTCGAAAAATTTGACAAAGGTGAATGGGACGGCACACCTGCCGAAATAACTATCGAAGATAACGAATGGCTTAATAGCCCTTCCGTTGGCGCGGAGGTTGTACAATATGATTAGACCAAAGCAAGGCGAGATTATTCTAACCAATTTTGACCCAGTAAAAGGCCATGAGCAGTCGGGATATCGTCCTGCGCTTGTTGTGAGTAATGCGGATTTTGGAAAAGCAAGCAATCTCATATGGATTTGCCCCATAACCAACACAAACCGAAAAAAACCGATGGACATACCTCTTAAAGGCACAAAAACGACAGGCTATATCTTGTGTGAACACCTTCGTGCTGTTAATCTGCAAAACAGAGGGTACAATCAAACGGGCGATATTTTGCCACAAGAAATACTGTATCAGGTAACCGACATTATTCAAGGCGCAGTTGATGTGCTTCACTAAAAAAGCCCATGGGCAAGGAAAATTTTCTAGCACATGGGCATTCTTTTTATGCCTTAGATGCTTCAGCAATCAGCGAGTACAGTTTTTCCATCGCGTCATGCAATCCGCCCACGGCATCTATAATGCCCGCTTCCACCGCTTCTTCTCCTATAAGAATCGTACCTACGTCTTGCGCAAGAGAGTTTGTATCCATCATAAGGCGGGTAAGTTCTTCGTCCGAAATATTAGAATGGGCGAGTATAAAATCCTGCACCCTGTCTTGTGTTTTATTAAAATAGTCGTAGGTTTGAGGCGCGCCAACTACCGTGCCGTTTATTCGCACAGGGTGAATTGTCATGGTCGCCGATGGCGCGATAAAAGAATACTGCGCGCTAACGGCCAAAGGTACACCAATCGAATGCCCGCCACCCAGCACCAGCGACACAGTTGGCTTGCCCATGTGCGCGATTAGCTCGGCCAAGGCCAGCCCGGCCTCTACATCGCCGCCCATGGTGTTTAGCAAAATCAAGAGCCCGTCGATAGCGGGGCTTTCGGCACAGGCAACCAATTGCGGGATAACATGCTCGTATTTGGTGGCCTTGTTTGTTGGTGGCAACAGAACATGGCCTTCTACCTGGCCGATTATTGTAAGAAACTGGACAGTGCCACGCGGGTTATGAGAAGGCGCGACGATAGTGGCTTCTGGGTTTGGTTGCGGCTGTTGGTGGTTTTCGTTTTGGCAGTCTTCGTTTTCGTTATTTCTTATCTCCATGGAAAATCTCCCTTTCGTGCTTGTATTTTTTTAGTCTTTGCCATTTGCGCCAGAATATGCTACAGTCTTGAATAAGAACAAATCCAGTTGGTAAGAACTTCTTACCAACTGAAATTATCAGGAGGAAAACCATGCCATACTTAGACATTCGCGCGTCCAAAAAAATTGACGCGGCAACCCGCAACACATTGCAATTAGAAATTGGCAAAATCATGCCAATCATCCCAGGCAAAGACGTAACAAACACCATTATTTGCATTTGCGACTGCTGCACTATGTACAAAAATGCCGAGGCGTTTGAAGCTGTGTTTGTAGACATTCGCCTGTACAAATCATCGCCAGAAGAAAGCAAAAAGGAATTTGCAAAAGTGTTCACAGAGTTACTGGAAGCACAGTTGCAAATTCCCAAGGCAAATATTCAGATGAATTTTGTAGAAATGCCAGCCTGGTCTACTAATGGGGAGTATTTCTAACCTCTTATTTAGACACGGTTACGGTCAGAATTATCCGGTCTTTTTTTGTCGTGCCTTCCACTGTCTCGACTTTTACCCGACCTACACCGCGCACGGTAATGTTATCGCCAGGCGCTACGGTGTGGGTCTTTTTTGTGGGTTTCCAGTTAACAAAGACACGGTCGCTGTCTATAAACATAGCGGCCTTGCCGCGGGAAAAATTTAGCGCAGCACCAAGCACCGCGTCCAACCGCATAGATGGCACGTTTATGCGGCGCGTGGTAGCCAGGCTTGCGAGCCCGGGCAGCAGTTTGCGGGCTTCTGCCTTTACTGTGGCGCGGCCAACTTGGTTCAAATTCTCTGCAATATAATCGGCAATGGATTCTAGTACATAAAGCACAGCACCATCTTCCCCAAGCAAAATATCGCCAATCATGCTACGGTCCAGCCCAAGGCCAAGCACCGAGCCAAGGTAGTCTCGATGGGTGGGGGATTTTGAAAATTGGCTGTTGTATGTTACCGCAATAGGCGTGATTGGGTTTTGTTCGCCATCATCGCCTTCACCTTCTTCCACGCGAAAAACAATAATTTTCCGCTCGGCACTATCGTGCCCGCCGCAGGATGTTACGGTAACGCCTGGGTTTTGCGGTAATGTTCGCATAAATGTTTCGCAACGCACCGGGTCGAGAAACTCCGTATGTGTTTGAGTGAAATTTTTTTGTGCCTGCACTAGCTTATCTAGCACTTTTGCAAAAAGCAGTTTATCTTCTGCGTTCTTAAATGGATTTTTCATTTTGAAATTCCTCCGATTTTACAGAAAATTGTGTCGCAAATGTAATAAATATGTTATATTCAGTATACCACTCGAAACACGCGTATGCGTGTTTCAAATCAAAGTTTTGATGAAACTTTTTCAAAAGTTTCTGGGTATGGCGAACATACCGTTCGCCACATTGGGGCGAAGCCCCAAGAAAAAGGAGGCAAATATGGACAACGACTACATGAAGCAAGTAATGGCATCACTAGTGCCGGTAAAGGGTTCAATTTCCGACGAAGAAATTGCTAAGCGCGCAGCAAACGAAAACGAGTTGCAAAAAAAGTTCGACAACCGCAAAGGTCCAAGCGTGGACGGTAGCACGCAAATCGACTACCACGTGTATTCGCCTGTGGCTGAAGGGTCAAAGGAAAAGTACCCAGTACTAATTTGGCTGCATGGCATGAGCCAAGGCCAATGCTTCCGCGAACCCTTGCGCGGGTCGGAAGTGGCAAAATTTGCTGGTGCGGAGTTCCAAGAAAAATTTGGCGGCGGCGCATACGTTGTAGTGCCCCGTGCAAATGAAGACCTGGGCCAATACGCAACCTTCGGCTTTATGTACACTAACTCTTGGCGCGCAGGACACGACGAGTTTGGCCGCAGCGGACAACTGCCGGAACTAGTGGCCGCGCTGAAGCAGTTTTTTGCAGAGGAAGAAGGGAACATCGACTTTTCCCGTGTATATTTAACTGGCTTTTCCGCCGGTGGGTACATGACCTGGCAAACGATACTTGCAATGCCGGAGATTTTTGCGGCCGCCGCGCCAATTTGCCACGCATGGTTTGTGCCATCGGACGAAGACTTGGCAAAAATAGCGCATCTGCCACTATGGGTAATCTGCGGCGAAAAAGATTTCCTGTACACACCATTTGTTGCGCCTACAGTAGAGAAATTGAAACAAAAGCACCCCGCGGACCTGCTGCGCGTTTCCATTTTTGATACAGTACTAAATGCCGACCGCACCATTGCAGCCGACCAGCATTTCTCATGGGTGTCGGTAGAAAATGACATGTACTACGCCGACGGCAAACCCTACGACGAGAAATATACCGACGGCTTTATTGCATGGCTTATGTCGTATACAAAATGATGGAACTTCGCCTACAAAAATGGCTGGCTATGGCCGGTGTATCGTCCCGCCGTAAGGCAGAGGAATTGATTTTGTCTGGGCGCGTAACGCTAAACGGCCAGACCGTAACCGAGCTTGGCGCAAAGGCCAACCCATCCCGCGATAAGCTAACACTAGACGGCAAGCCAGTAAAAATCGTACAAGAAAAAGTCTATATCATGCTAAACAAGCCAGAAGGGGTCGTTGTTACGGCAACAGACCCCTATGGCCGCAAGACGGTAATGGACTTGATAGATATAGACACACGCCTATACCCAGTAGGCCGACTGGACGCAGACACCAGCGGCCTTTTATTGCTGACCAACGACGGCGAGTTTGCCCAAAAAATAACCCACCCCAGCAACGAGGTGAAAAAAACCTACGAAGCGGTGGTGCGCGGCGTGCCAACAGTGCAAGCACTACGTCAAATACGAGACGGCATAGTTATCGACGGCAAAAAAACAGCCCCAGCACAGGTTAAAATGCTGGAGCGTATTTTCGTAAAAGGTCAGAAGGGTACAACCTACCAAAACGCGCGGCTTCTGATAACAATACACGAAGGCCGCAACCGCCAAGTACGCAATATGTGCGACGCAATAGGCCACAGAATAATTAGTCTAACCCGTATTTCCGTCGGCGGTTTGACCTTGGGCAAATTAGAAAAAGGCAAATGGCGGAAATTGACCCAAAACGAAGTGCGTGGAATGGCTAAAGTGGAGACTAAAACCCTAAAAAATAAGAATGGGTCAGCGTTGCCGAAACGTGGAAACTGAACAAAATATGAAAGATAATTGGTCCAACCAGGCTATTAAACAGCCGCTGCAACAAGTTTAGCCATAAATGTAGCATAAACATCCAAATCATTTGCAGCGGAATAGCCACCTGGAACATGAAAAAAATCGACACGCCAAATATCACAGAATGTAGCGGCATAAAAAACAGTACAAACAGAATGCCAGTGCCAATAGTCGCCACCCAGTCAGACTTAAACAACCCGTACAAACGGGTTTGTACATAACCACGGAAAAGAACTTCCTGGAACACAACAGAAATTACAATAAACAATAGTGCAGTGGGTAGCCATTCCATAAGCGGCGTATACGGCACTTCGTGGAATCGGTTACCGCGTAGGAAATTTACAACCGGTACACCGCCGTAGGCTCGTTCGAAAAGGGACGCGCCTTGTACAAGCCTAATAGAGTAAAACACCAATAGCCCTGTGAAAAGGCCGACCAGCCCAGATTTCCACCAATTCTTTATACCCAAACTAATTGTGCGCGGGCTTTCGCGCCGTACGGCCAAAGCAATTCCTATAATTACGATACTGGCAATAGCCGCGTGAACGAATAAACGAGTGCCACTGGCGTGCCATACTCGACCAACGACAAAAAACATTACCGAGCAGAATACGAAAATGCCCAGTGCCAGATACGCATCCAGCCTTGTGTAATAGCGGTGTGTCCTGTTATAAACTTCCATTATCATGTTCGATTTCCTCCATGTTGTCTATATTTGGCAGTTCAAGTTCGATTGAGTCAAGTGACAACTGCCGATTTACACCTTCGCACAACTCCAGCAATTCATCCACATTTTTAAGCCCATAAAAGAGCAAAAACTCTTCCGATGTACCAAAAAGTATAGGCTTGCCAGGCGCGTCCAGGCGGCCTTTTTCTGTTATCAGGCCAAGCTCCACCAGCCGGTTTACAGCATAATCGCTGTTGATACCCCGTATATCGCCCACAGCACCCTTTGTCACAGGCTGCTTGAATGCGACAATACTAAGCACCTCAAGCATACTTTGCGATAATGCGTTCCTGGTCTTGCGCTGCAACAACCGCTGAACAGCCGGAAAATGCGCAGGGTTGGTACATAATCTATAGGCACCATCCATCTCACTAAGCTGGATTCCCGACTCATTATTCTTATAAGTATCCGCCATACGCGCCAATAAATTCCGCGTAAGGGGCACATCACATTCTAACGCCTCGGCCAGCTTCTCCAGCGGAACAGACTCCGGACTAGCAAAAAGCATAGCCTCCAACGCATTCTCACGTTCAGTTAAGTGCATTTTCTATACTCCTTAGTTCTCGAGGCTCTGCCCCGAACCCCGCGAAACTAGTATCACATCCGCAAAGGACGCATCTTGGGTGGTGGTTATCTCTCCGCGACGTACAAGTTCCAGTAGCGCCAGGAAAGTTACGACCATTTCATTTCGGCTATGGCAGTCTTCGAACAGGTTGCGTAGGCTGGCTTGGCCTTTGGTTGATAGGACGTGTTGGATGTGTTGTACTTTTTCGGTTACGGTGAAACGGTCGCGTTGCATTTTGCCATAATCGGCACGTACACGGTCGCGTCGGTTTTCTTTGCGTTGTGATACCTCTTGGAAGATGGCGAATAGCTGGTCGGTTGTGGTTATGTGAGTCTCAAATTGGGTGCGGGTTGTGTCGGTTAGGATGGCCAAAAGCTCGCGGTCGCCGCGGTTGGTTAAACGTTCCCCTATAGGGAAGTTTTTTTGCAGCTCTACGGCTATGGCCTGGGCTTGCTTGTAGGCGAGCAGCTTTTGTACAAGCGCGTCGCGTGGGTCTTCAACCTCACCGTCTTCGTCTGCTTTCGGGCGCGGCAATAGCATTCGCGCCTTTATTTCCAGTAGTGTTGCGGCCATTACCAGAAACTCGCTGAGTTCGCCCATGTCAGGCGTTACATTCGCGATTTCCTTTAGATATTGGTCGGTAAGCAGCGATATGGGAATATCGTAAATGTCAATTTCATGCCGCCGGATAAGCTGCAAAAGCAAATCCAGCGGCCCTTCATATGCTTCCAGTTTGACTTCGAGTAAGCTCATTACGCGCGAATCTCCGCGCCGTGTTTCTTTAGGTTGGCCAGGATGGCGTCCATGCTTTTTTCTACGTCGGATGTGGTTAGGGTACGGTCAGATGCGCGGAAAATTATATTGTACGCCATGGATTTGTAGCCAGCTCCTACCTGCTCGCCTTGGTACACGTCGAACAATGCAACGCTGGCGAAGTATTGGCCTGCTTTATCGCGGATGGCTTTTTCCAATGTGGCGGCGGGTACATCTTCCGCCACTTTTATTGCTATATCGCGGGTGATGGCCGGGTAAACGGACGGGTTCTGGAACTTAAATTTGTACGCCTCAGCAATTTGGTGCAGTGCCGGCATTTCCAGCCAGGCAACATACACGCGGGTGTTTATATCGAAGTTTTTCGATACAGCGGGGTGTAGTTCGCCAATTACGCCCAGTACAGTAAGCGGGTCGCGTGGGTTAGGTGAAGTCTGCACGGAAACTAAAGCGGTGCGCCCAGGGTGCATGAACGGGAAGTCCGTAAAAGGCTCGTAGCTTGCGGGGCGGTTGGTAACGGTGGCAAAAAGTGCCTCGATGTCGCCTTTTAGGGAAAGGAAATCTACCTCGTGGCCGTAGGTGGCCAGTGCCAGATAAGGCTCTTGTGCATATCCCTCAACATTATTATATGTGTGGGCGAACTCGAAGATGGCAGTGTCTGGGTTGCCTTTATTATGGTTACGGGCAATGCTATCCAACAGCCCGCCGAACGGCACTGTGCGAAGTATGCTAAAATCTTCGCCCAGCGGATTTTGCAGGGTAACGGCGGCTTGTGCAAATGGCTCTTCCGCGCCGATGTTTAGCTTGTCAAATACTTTCGGGCTTTCGAATGGGTACGTCATCGCCTCGCTGTAGCCGAGGGCGGTTAGCGCGTGCTTGAACGCGTCTTGCCTTTTACGGCGCGGGTTTTTACCTGCGTTGTTCCCTTCAATTGAAGTACCACTTAGCAGTTGAGACGTGCGGGCTGGGATGTTATTTAGACCGTAGAAACGGGCGACTTCTTCTGCAATATCGGCTTCACCTGTCATGTCGGCACGATAGGTTGGAATAGTGGCTTCGATATATGTCTCATGCGGCACGGTGGCTATTCCGATACGGGCAAGAATGTCGCACATTTGTTGCGGGCCTAGAACGCTTGGCTCTACGCCCAGTAGCGCGCATATAGCGCATGGCTTGAACTGGATTGTCTTGGTTGCACGAGGGGCAGGGTATGCGTCTACCATGCCGGGCACTACGTCGCCACAGGCGAGTTGCTCGACCAATTCCATTGCGCGGTTCATGCTGGCCAAGGCTTGGTTCGGGTCTTGGCCTTTTTCATAGCGGGCACTAGCGTCTGTACGCAGGCCAAGGGCGCGTGATGTGTGGCGGATATTAGACGCATCGAAATTTGCCGATTCGAATAGAATGGTAGTAGTATCGTCCAAAATTTTAGAATTTTCGCCGCCCATTACGCCGGCTATGCCGATTGGCTTCTGGTGGTCGGCAATAAGAAGAGTGCTGGCGGTTAGGGTGCGTTCTTCGCCGTCAAGGGTGGTGAATTTTTCACCTTCGGCGGCGGTGCGCACGACAATGCCGTGCTTGCCGTCATGCTTTGCCACAGCAGAAATATCGAACGCATGCAGTGGCTGGCCATGTTCCAGCATTACATAGTTGGTGATATCTACAATATTATTTATAGGCCGCACCCCGGCAGTAGAAAGGCGGCGGCGCAGCCACTGGGGTGACGGGCCGATTTTTACATTTTGCACCACACGTGCGATATAGCGCGGGCAACGGTCGGGGTCGGCAATTTCTACCGTTACCAGATCGGAAGCCTGGCCTTGGCCGTTTTCCTTCACATCTATTTTAGGCGATGTGAAAATTTGGCCGAACGCGGCGGCGGCTTCCCGCGCCATACCAAGCACAGAGTTGGTGTCTGGCCTATTGGAAAGGATGTCGAAATCGGCGACGTCTTCCAACAACTGCATTATCGGGCGGACATCTGCACCCAGCGGGTGTTCATCTTGGAACACATAAATGCCGTTGTCGCTGGCCTCTGGGAAATCGGCGACGGTGTAGCCCAACTCGTCGATAGAGCAAAGCATACCATTGGAGTCCAAGCCACGCATTTTGCCTTTCTTGATTTTTAGGCCATTGGCCAATGTCGCGCCATGCACAGCAACGGGCACAAGGTCGCCAAATTTTAGGTTGTCCGCACCAGTAATAATCTGCAACACTTCCGTGCCAATATCAGTTTCCGTAACCCACAGCTTATCTGCGTCCGGGTGTCTTTCCAATTTACCAACCCTACCGACAACCACATTAGTAATGTCTGCACCCAGGTGTTCCACACCTTCCACGGCGTTACCCGCGCTTACCATTTTGTCCAACAGTTCAGCAGTATCGGCTTGTATATTAGCGGCTTCTTTCAGCCATGATAGAGGAATGTTCATTTATAACTCCTTTTTAAGACCGCGGGACTCCGTCCCGCACCCTGGAAACTTTTGAAAAAGTTTCATCAAAACTTTAATAATGAAACGCACGTACGTGCGTTTCGAGCTTAGCACTTTGTTTGGCTATTGCATAATGATGGGGGTCAAGGGGGCTTGTCCCCTTGCAGGGGGTTTGGGGGACGGAGTCCCCCAAGTCATAGCTTAAAACTGCCCTAAAAACTGCATATCATTCTCGAAATATGGCTTCAACGCCGGTATGCCGTAGCGGGCGCTGGTCATGCGTGTAATTCCCAGGCCGAATGCGTAGCCGCTGTATATGGTTGGGTCTATGCCGGACATTTCCAGTACTCGCGGGTGTACCATTCCGCAGCCCCATAGTTCTACCCAGCCGCTTGCTTTGCATACGCTGCAATCGGCGCGTGGCTTGTCTACGTTGCAAGCATAGCAGGAAATATCAACTTCTGCGCTGGGCTCGGTGAATGGGAAATGGCTGGGCCGCAAGCGTATGCGTGCGTCTGGGCCGAACACGTGACGCACTACTATGTCAAGCATACCGCGCAAGTCGCCGAAGGTAATGCCTTTGTCTATAACCAAGCCCTCCATTTGATGGAATACAGGGGTGTGGGTAGCATCAATTTCGTCGCGGCGTGCTACCATGCCAGGCACAACCACGCGGATTGGCGGCTTGTTGGTTTCCATAATGCGTACTTGCATGGGCGACGTGTGGGTGCGCAGCACATGGTCTGCGTCTAGGTAGAATGTATCGCCCTCGTCGCGTGAAGTATGGTTTGGCGGCGTGTTTAACGCGTCAAAGTTGTGGTACACGGTTTCTATAAAATTGCCATCGGCAATGTCAAAGCCTAGATTAACAAACAGTTCTTCAAGTTGCCACATAAAGGTTGTTATTGGGTGCAGATGCCCTAGGCGTTTGGGTTTGCCTGGCAATGTAACGTCCATTTTTTCCGCCTTCAATGCGGCCGATTGAGCGGCGGCATCCAGTGTGGCACGTGCGGTGTCTAATGCCTTGGAAAGGCTGTCGCGCACCTCGTTTGCGATTTTGCCCATTTCCTTGCGCTCATCTGGTGCTAAAGTACCCAGGTTTTTTAGAATAAGGGTAAGTTCACCCTTCTTGCCTAGGGTTTTTACACGCAACGCTTCCAGCTCTTGCAACGTTTGGGTGGCGGATATTGCGGTAGATGTTTCGGTTTGTAAAGCCGTTAATTGTTCCAACATATCTCATGTCATCCTTTCATACGAATGGGGGCGCTGCCCCAATCCCCCCGCCACTTCGCCGGGGAAACCCCGGCTACGCTTCCTCAAAAAACCGATGGTTTTTCTGCGGGACGCGGCTGTGCCGCTGAAAATTGTTCCTCGGCGAATTATACCATATTGCAGCGGTTGTGTAAAAGCGCAAACAAAAAACGCGCTTGCGCACGTTTTTAGTTTATCCAGATAAAATCTCTTACGCCTTCGGCGATTTCCGCTTCACAATAATATAAATTCCAAGCCCCACAACAAGCAGTGGGAACAAGCTCGATATTATTGAAATTGCGATATTAAGCACAGTAACGATAAGTGTTACAGCAATAACCACCAAAATCAGCGTGCACAAAAACTTGTTTTGCAAGATAGAATTTAACGCGTCGCCAATATCGTCGCGCACAACTTCGCCCGCGTTAATGCGGCGGCGAACATTAAACCCATCAAAGAAGCTGGAAATTACCAGCACCGGTATGGCAAATATAATCATAAGGCGTAGCGGCATATTTACGCTGGACACCATAAAAATTAGCAGGAAGAATAAGCTCATGGTAGCCAGGCCGCGCTTTAGCAAGCCCATGTACATATAGTTTGCGCCGGGTAGGAACGAGAAGAGAAATAGCAGCCCCCACAAAACTTTGCCAGATGCCGTTGGCGGCGGGCTGCCAATGCTGTCACGCATATGTTCGCGGGAATGTGGTGTTTGCGCGAAAACGGCGTGGCATGGCCGACAGAATAGCTTGCCATCTACACTAACGGTACATTCGTCGCAAAGGTGGCTGCTGCAATAGCTGCAAATGCTGGTTGCAACTTTTTCGGGATGTGTTTTGCAATTCATAAGAATTACCTCCTTCATATATCTCCATATACGACACTCCGCAAAAAAAGTTGCATTCGCAGCAAAAAAAATTCAACTGGTTGGATTTGGTTACCAGTTGAATTTTCTTCTGCACGAAATGTGCACGCTTTGCGTGCTTAGATTCCAGTTAAAGTTCCTTATCCTTCAGCCTTACTTAATCCACGAGCCGCAAAGAACAACGCCACAGCCGTAACCGCAAAAGCAAGTATAATATTTACCCACAACCCCTCTATGGCAGAGGCTTCTCCAACAGAAATTGTCACCGGGTGGCTGAACAACTGCATGGGCGAAAAGCGTCCGATATTAGGTATTATGTTGGTTAGTATCATCAAAAAATAAATGCCAACACTCATACCGCCAGCCACACCAGAGCTTTTTGTGTGGGACGAGCAAAACAATATAATGGCCAAAATCATTTGCACGCCAATGCTAAACGCGATAGCACCAAGGAAAACATCGCCGATACTGCCGCCTTCGTCAAACAAAAGCACTGTGTACGCAAAGGCCACAAATGCCGAGACAATGGACACTAGCGTGGTCAAAATTGTGGCCATGCTAAACTTCGCCATCAAAAACGACCAAAAGCCTAAGCCTTTTGAGAATAGTAAACTGGCAGTGCCGGTGGAAAGCTCCCGCGATACAATGCTCATAAACATAAACAATATCGCAAAAATACCGATTTGCGCAACCTGGCTGTAATACTGGATATAGCTGTCTATCCATGTTGTGTTGGACATAGCACCAATTAAAGCATCGGTGGCCGCGTCGTCACCGGGTAGCAATAGCCCCAAAAACTCCCCCATAAAGCGAGTCAAAAACGGGGTGGTAATGGCAAAAAATAAAAATACACATGACAGCACCAAAAGTCGCTTGGTGCGCAAGTTCTCGACGAACTCTTTCTTCAAAAACGCAAAGTAATTATTCATGGGCAATCTCCTTATAACAAAGCGGCTTTGCCGCGCGTTTCGTTGAGTCCAATTTTATTATGGGAAGCGGCTTTGCCGCGTGTTTCGTGGGGCGCAATTTCTCTGTAGAAAATTTCTTCAAGGCTTGGGCTATGTGCGGCAAAACTCTCTACTGCGAAGTTGCCACCAGCCGCGATTTGCATAACCTTGCGGCTTAGCTCCTGGCCATTTTCTGCGTGCAGTAAAAACTCCTGGTGCTCGCCTCTTTCAATCGAAAGCCCGGCATTTTCTGCCTGTTGCAAGAATGCCGCGGCTTCTCCTTCATTATATAAGCGAAGTTTTGCGGTGTTCTCGCTATGGCGTTTTTTCAAATTGAGCATTGTATCCTGGGCAACAATTTTGCCTTTTTCGATTATAAGAATATAATCGCACACGCTCTCGATATCCGCCAAAATATGTGTGGAGAAAATTACCGTCGTGCCCTTTAGAGACGAAATAATTTCCGCAACATCACGCCGCCCCATTGGGTCAAGAGCGGACATTGGTTCGTCCATGAAAATTATTTTCGGGTTGTTTATCATTGCCTGGGCAATGCCCAAGCGTTGCTTCATACCGCGGGAGTAGCCCGTTATGCGGGTGCGAGTGCGGTCCAGCCCCACCAGTTTGAGTAGCTCCTTGACGCGCTTCTGCTTCTCATTTGGTGGAATTTTGCAAATATTTGCGCATAGTGTAAGAAATTCGTCCGCCGTCATGTAGCCATAGTAGTTTGGTACGTCTGGCAAATATCCGAAAACGGATGAACATTGCTGGCCAAATGTTTGCGTTTGCCCCATCAACGTTATGCTGCCGCTGGTGGCGGGAATAAGCCCCACCAGCATTTTTATTGTTGTGGTTTTGCCCGCGCCGTTTTTACCTAAGAAGCCGCAGCACGCGCCCGCTGGTACGTTAATGTCAACATTGCTTACGGCGTTTGTAGTCCTGTAAGTTTTGGTCAAGCCCTTTGTTTCAACTGCCAAATTATTCATGTGTGTCCTCCATATCTTCATAATCTGCGGCTTTTTGGTCTAGCCTGTTTGAGCCTACCGCAAAGTAAATTATCGGCCCGATAAGGTTAACAAACATTAAAATTATCCATACAATTTTATCGTTTGAAGGCACACGTTTTTTCGCAATGCTTACAAACCCGGTTATCATCAAAATAACCTGCAAAACTATAAATGGGATGGCTACCATTAGAATCATGCGAATCATGTCGTTGTCAAAATCCGGTAAGTTTACTACTGTCATTTTCCATTCTCCTTTTTATTAGGGGTCAAGGTCTACTGCTGAGGCGGCGAAAGTATTGTGCAAAAATTTCGCAACTTCCGCCCGGGTGCTGGCTCGTTTTGCATAAGTGGCAGTATAATTTCCGCCATTTTTTCCGACACAGCTATAATTTCTTCCCTGCTGGCATAAATAGGAGCGGTAGTAAATGCCGCAAGGTCCTCTATTATGTTAATGCCGGGGCTGTGGGCATATGCCTCAAACTGCTGTGCAATAGCGGTAATGTACTGCACAAATAGTTGGTAATAGGCTGGCCCGTCGTTTTCTTCCACTATTTTGCCAATGTCGTGGGTCATTTGTGCGTTCATGCAATAGGTTTTTTCCGTTACGCCGCGCACTTTTTTTTCGCTTGCCACGGTTATTATCCCGCCGTCTAGTAGTGCCTTAATGTGGCGGTACATTGTAGGCTGGGAAATTTCCGGCAAAAGCTCCAGCAGTGTTTTTGCCGTTTGCTCTGCTTTGGCAATTTCTATAAAAATCTTTGCCCGTGTTGGGTTGGTAAGGTGTTCCATCATGTTCTTAATATTATCACCTCCGCGAATATTATCTCGTGCAATAATATTATCATGGGCGATAATATATGTCAATGAGGATGACTGAAATTATTTTACACCAGCAATTCTTAATTGGTCTTTATCTGTTTCTTAATGGATTCTTAAATCGCAATTGCTGTCGCAGCGTGATAAAAATTATATCGACAATCTGCACTTCTTCCTATATAATGTACATCCACAAAATTTATATCGAAAAGAGTGAAAGTATGAAAGTACTAAAATTGTTTGCAATTCTTCTAGCGGTGGTTTTACTCGTGGCCGCTTGTGCCACCGAGTACGAAAATAGCCCCACCACTGCCGACAACGGCACATCTTTGGCAGATGTTCTGGAAAACCCCACGGCATTTACTTCCCCCGACCAGGAACTAACCCTAACAGGCCACGCCGCCAACATAACCTCCCGCTTCTTCCATATCCAAGACGATAACGGTGCAGAACTAATGGTAGACTTCCGCGGCTCACAAGCGTTCCCACAAGAAGGCGATGTCATTTCCATTACAGGCCAGTTGGTACAAGACTGCTGCAACCCCGACCGGTTTATGCTACTCTCCTTCGCGTACGAAATTACAAACTAGCCGTGAACATCTATAAATTAGTAGCAAAAAACCTCCTGCGCCGCAAGGGGCGTTTTTTGTTCACATTATTAGGCATTACCATTGGCATGGCCAGCTTTGTGGCGCTGCTATCCATGGGCGATAATTTGCGGTCGGAAGTCACCCACCAGGCCGACGCACTGGGCGCGGACCTGATTGTAATGGCGCGGGTAGACTGCCCGTTTATTAACCTATCCGTGCTGTCGGGAGATGTACTGCCCGAGTCTATTCCCAGGGAAATTGTACACGATATTGCGGCACTTGACGGTATTACCGCCGCCATTCCGTACTTGACCCTAGGTGTTAGTGTGTTTGACACACCAGTTACGCTGGTTGGCATTTTGCCAGCGGAAATGAAAGCCCACCGTGGCTGGAGTATGGGCAGCGGTACGTATTTTGCGTATGAAAACCAGAACGCTGTGGTAGTAGGCTACGGTCTAGCTGCGCGGTTTGAAATTACACCAGGCGATATGCTAATGTTTCGCGGTCAATCCTTCCCCGTAGCCGCTGTGCTTGCAGAAACCGCAAGTAACGACGACATTAACGTTTTCATGCCACTGGACGTGACGCAATATGTATTTGATTTGGACGATTACGTGTCGTTTATTGCCGTAACAATTGATGATGTAACCCAGTCGGAACGCTACATTGCCGCCATAATGGACGTGGCAAACCTGTCCGTTTCCACCAACACAGAACTGTTAAGCTCCGTGCTTTTAATACTGGGCTCATTGAATATTACGCTGCAACTTATCGCCGCGGTGGCATTGATTGCGGCTTCTTTTGGTATAATCAACACAATGATGACCGCCATATACGAACGCCGCCGCGAAATTGGCATTTTGCGCGCCATGGGCGGCAAAGGGCACGCGATTTTTAAGATTTTTATATTGGAAAGCGGCTTGTACGGCTTGCTGGGAGGCCTGTTGGGGCTGGCAGTAGGCTTTGTTGTATCGCGCGCCGCCGCGCCTCTTATTGCGCAAAACGAATTTGTTTCCGTACTTGGCAACCCAGACATGGCGGTTACATTTACGCCATACCTTATCGCGGTGGTAATCGCGCTTTCCACAGCACTGGCGGTGCTTTCTGGCTTATATCCTGCGTGGCGCGCGTCCAAATTAACACCAATGGAGGTGATACGCCATGGTTAAAACAGTCGACTTACAAAAAGCATATGGCAAAAAGGTTAAAACCCATGCGTTAAAAGGCGTTAGCCTGGAGATACCCCAGGGTTCTTTTTGCTGTATAGTAGGGCCTAGCGGCCATGGGAAAAGTACGCTTTTGCAACTTATCGGCGGGCTGGACAAGCCCACAGGCGGCAGTGTTTTTATTGATGGAACAGATATTTCCACCCTAACGGACAACCAACTTGCAGATGTTAGAGGAGAAAAAATCGGCTTCGTTTTCCAATTTTTCAACTTGCTTGAAAACCTAACCGCACTGGAAAATGTACAAACAGCCATGATGTTTGCAAAGAAGACCGATCGAAACCGCGCCGCAGAGCTACTAAAGTTGGTCGGCCTTGGCGATAAGTTAAACTCAAAACCATCGGAACTAAGCGGCGGCCAAATGCAACGGGTTGCCATTGCACGTGCACTGGCCAACGACCCGCCTCTTCTGCTAATGGACGAGCCGACCGGCAACCTGGACTCTGAAAGCGAAAAAGAAGTAATGCAATATATTTTGGATATACACAAAACTGGCAAGACGGTTATTTTTGTCACCCACAGCAGTGAAATTGCAAACCAAGCAGAAATGGTGCTGGAAATACGTGACGGGGTTTTGGCATGATTTCTAGGGAATAAAAAAGCGGGGTGATACTGTGAAAACCAATTTTTTCACCGAAGAAATAAACAATTGGGACGAATGGGGCAAGGTGTTCCAATCTATTCCAGCGTTCACCCCGCTTATCGAGTATATTTTCCAAAGAGAAGACTTGCCTATGGGCGAAATCACACATTTGACGCCTGGCACTAACGTGGTTTTTCGTGTGGGACAGTGCAACACATCCGCAAGGCGGATTTTTTCGCTAACCGATTGTAGTCGTCAGACGCGGCATGAGTTAGATTATGTAATAAAAATTTTCGCTCCCCAGGGGCTGGGCGACGGCTACGGCACGGACATAGACGTGGAGCTGTTTGGCATGAGACTGGCAAATGCCCAGGGTGTGCCCTCTCCCAGGCTGTTTGCACATGGCGAAGTGCAGGACAAATATAATTTCAAATATATGATAATGGAATATATCCGCGGTATAAATTTCAATGCCGCGGAGGCTGGTTGGAGCGACGCAGACAAGTTTATAATCGGGCAAAATGTGCGTAAGATTACCGACCGCTTGAATATTCCCTGCGAAAATTTTTTAGCTATTGATGTGCTCGAGCACGCAAAGAGCACCAAAAGTGACTGGGAAGAAGAAGGCTTTCCGCCATCTTTTATGGAAGAATGGCAGGCGTATCTTAACGAGTTAGAAATTCCCGAGGCGGAAAAAGTATACTGCCATGCAGATTTCCACGGCGAAAATATTATGGTGGACGATAACCTTAATGTATATCTGGTGGACTTTGCCGACGCAATGTACGCCCCGGCAGAGTATGAGCAGTTGTACGTTTTATCCGCACTTTTTACCTTTGAAAAGCCATATATGCAAGGATATTTGGGCGAAGATTATAACCCAGAACACATTATAGATTTGTGCATGAAATGGATGCCAGTACACGCATGGGGGCACTCCACCGCGTCTGACCATTTGAAACCTACATGCGAGGTGACTTCATTTGAGGTAATGCGCACACGGTTGCGTGAGCTTGTTGGGAGGGAATAATGGACTACTACCATGGCACATCAACAAAGGGTCTGACTGAATTAAAGCCTTATGCATCACCATATTCCAACCTCTCGGAAGGTGTGGTGTATCTTACAACAAGCAAGCAATTGGCACTGCACTATATATGGGATGACAAACGCATAGGCACGAAATGGCCAATGCTACATATTCGCGAAGATGGGGTGCTGGTTTTTCAAGAAATGTTTAGTGGCGCGTTGGAATTTTTGTACAAGGGGTTAACGGGATACATCTATCACTGCGTTGGCGATTATGATATAGAACCCAATTCCGGTGTTTTAACCTGCGCCACATCAAAAAATATTGTTCCCATTGCAGATTATGAATTGATTGACGATGTATATGAAAAAATTTGCGAGTATGAACGCAAGGGTACATTCATATATGAAAAATTTGAGGATAGGTCGCAGGCTGCCCATGATAGGATACGCGAAATAATTCTAGGGCAAATAAAGCGGGTTGATTTATTTAACAACCCAACTCATGCGTATTATGACTTTTTCCAAAGCAAGTTCCCGAATATTGGCATTACGCTAAGAAATTACATGATGGTGAAAGGGCGTGACCCCATGCTGCTAGGCACATTATGCTACATAGAAAAAGACGGAAAGTATTTGATGCTGCACAGAATAAAAAAGAAGAATGACATTCATCAAGGCCGTTGGGTTGGGCTAGGTGGTAAGTTCGAGCCAGGCGAATCCCCAGAAGATTGCGTGATACGCGAAGTATTTGAAGAAAGTGGATTGGAAATAACTGCCCCGCAACTGCGCGGTATTTTGACTTTCCCAGGTTTTGCGAATGATGAAGACTGGTATGTATTCTTGTTTACCGCAACAGATTTTACTGGCACGCTAAAAGAATGCGAAGAAGGCGAACTTGCATGGGTGGATAAAACAAAGCTGAACGAACTCCCTATGCATGACGGTGACTACCTCTTTTTACAATGGATGCAAGAACATGACGGCGTTTTTTCTGGGAAGTTTATTTACAAAGACGGCGAGTTTACAGGGGAGCATAACTTAATAAAATATTAGGGGTCAATGAAGAAAGTGGATTGGAAATAATTGCCCCGCAACTGCGCGGTATTTTGACTTTCCCAGGTTTTGCGAATGACGAAGACTGGTATGTTTTCTTGTTTACTGCCACGGATTTTACAGGCACGCTAAAAGAATGCGAAGAAGGCGAACTTGCGTGGGTAGATAAAACAAAGCTGAACGAACTGCCCATGCATGACGGCGACTACCTCTTTTTGCAATGGATGCAAGAACATGACGGCGTTTTTTCTGGGAAGTTTATTTACAAAGACGGCGAGTTTACAGGGGAGCATAACTTAATAAAATATTAGGGGTCAAGGGGACGTGTCCCCCTCTCGCAAGCCATGCTTGCTGGCCGGGCGGCCTGCTGCTAGTGCAGCACCTGCTTCGCAGGGGTGTGCCTTGCAGGGGTATTGGGGACGGAGTCCCCAAGGTATAAGAAGGAGGCAACACAATGTTTGATTTGTCGAGCATCACTAAGGTAACTGGCGGGACAACCCGCCTTTTTTCAGGTGAAAATGTTTTTGCCGAAAAAGGTAAGGGCGGCATGGCAGAAGTTTCTGACACGCCCCAAGCCGAGGTTTCACAAATCGGGCAGGAATGGAAGAAGAGCAATTCATTTGCGCGTGATTTAGGACAGGGCTGGAAAGTGCGCCCGTGTATTCCCCTAGCGGCCGGTGTGGAAACAACTTTGGTAGACACCGCGGGTCCAGGGCGCGTTACTCACATTTGGTGCACGGTAAACCCACAAACTTATCGCGACATGATTTTGCGCATGTATTGGGACGGCGAGGAAACCCCAAGCGTGGAGTCACCTATCGGCGATTTTTTCTGCTGTGGTTTTGCCAAACCGCTGAATATTACATCTATGCCAATAAACACAAACCCGACTGGCGGGCTGAATTGCTACTTCCCAATGCCGTTTCGTAAACACGCTAGAATTACGATAGAAAACCGCACACCCGACCTTTGGCCAGAATTTTTTTACGCCATTAGCGTAGAAGATGGCCCTGTTGCCGAGGACGAAGCGTACTTCCATGCGAAATTCCGCCGTACAAACCCTGTGCAGTACATGGACGATTATTTGATTATCGACGGCATAAAGGGCAAGGGGCATTACGTTGGTACGCAGATTTCGTGGCAGCAAAACAGCAACGGCTGGTGGGGCGAAGGCGAGTTTAAGGCGTTTATAGATGGCGATAGCGAGTTCCCAAGCTATTGCACCACAGGCACAGAGGACTACTTTGGCGGCGCGTGGTGTTTTAATGGCAATTATTCCGCACCGTTTTTGGGGTATCAAGACCTTATGGCGCAGGGTTTTTATGGTGAAAAGATGCCGACTAACACTGTTGGCAACCGCCACAGTATGTATCGTTTTCATATTATGGACCCGATTCGCTTTTATAGTGATTTCCGTGCGATAGTGCAGGCTATTGGCTGGCGGCAAGAAGGGCGGTATTTGCCATTGATGGATGATATCGCGTCTGTTGCGTATTGGTATCAGACCGAGCCCCATGTGAAGTTTGAGCCGCTTGGCGGGCGGGATGAACTTGAGGTAATTTAACATGAAAAAGATTGCCGTAATATATAAGTCGAGATATGGGACAACAAAGCGGTATGCTGAATGGATTGCTGAAGCTCTTGATGCGCCTATTTATGAATGTGGAGAAATTAAGCCAAGCCAACTTAGCGACTATGATTTGGTGGTGTATGGCGGCGGGTTATATGCTGGTGGTATTGACGGTGTAAAATTAGTTGCGGGGGAGTTATGCCCGAGACTGGTTCTGTTTACTGTTGGCCTTGCAGACCCGCAAATTACGGATTTTACTCCATTTCTAAAAAAGGCATTTGCGCCAGAGCAATTAGCGAAAACAAAAGTGTTTCACTTTCGTGGCGGAATTGACTATAAGAAACTGAGCCTTGTTCACAAGGGGATGATGGCAATGGTTAAGCGGAGCGCGGAGAAGTTGCCGGCGGAAGAACGTAATAGTGATGATATGGGTATTATTGATACATATGGCAAGCAGGTTGATTTTACTGACAAGGCTGCAATTGCGCCGTTAGTTGAGTATGCTAAGACATTGTAGGATGTAAGCTGTGAAGGGTGGAAATAACGCTGTGCATAAAATATAGCGCACAACATCGTTTCGTGATAAAATGAAGTCATAACGCAGACTGACTGAAAGAGGTGAACATATATGACGGAGATATTGCTAGATACAAAAACTTTGCCGGAATCTTTGTTCCGTTTGTTACGAGTAGAGAAGGTAAAAGTTCGTGAGCGTGACGGCGAAATTTTACTAACACCGGTAATACAAACTCAAAATGGTTGTCCGCTTTTAGGTATCGCTTCCGATTGCGGATTTACTGTTGATGAGTTTATGGCCAGAAAACGGGACGAGAAGGTGTTAGAGGGTGAGTAATTTTTTTGTGCTGGACGCTTGTGCCTTACTTGCAGTATCAAGAGATGAAAAAGGTGCAGATATTGTTGTTGATGCATATAACCGAGCGAGCAAAGACGAAGTCAAGTTAATCATAAATAGAATTAACTTGTTGGAAGTTTATTATGATTTTTACAGATACAAGGGTAAAGATTACGCAGATGATTTTGTAAAAACAGTGAGGCGTTCAGTAGTACAAATTTGCGAATTTGATGAAATTGTTTTTACTCACGCAGGAAGGTTAAAAGCCACATATAAAATTTCATTAGCAGATTCAATTGCCTTGGCTCAAACTATTGTCGTGAAAGGTTCTCTTTTGACTTGCGACCATCATGAATTTGATGTAATTGAAGGCAAAGAGCCTTTGAACTTTCGTTGGATAAGATAAAAACATCGTTAAATTTATATTTCATGTGATAAGAAATTAGTATCGTTATTTCCACCCTTCACAGCACACGTCCTAGGATTTTGGAGGTACTGGTAATGTACACAGCATTCTTACCCGATATTTTTTTGCAACAAATGCGCGAATTGCTGCTGCCAGGGGAGTTTGACGCGTTTTGCGAGACATATGAACAACCAACCGTGCGCGGTCTTCGGCTTAATAAGTTGAAGCCGCAATCTGTTGCGTTTGATTTTAATACCCTCGCCACTGTACCATGGTGCGCCGAAGGGCTATATTATAATGAAGAAACACGCCCCTCGAAGAGTATTTTCCACCACGCGGGGTTGTTTTACATACAAGAACCCAGTGCCATGTGCCCCGTGGAAGTGTTGAAGCCTATGCCAGGCGATAGGGTGCTTGACCTGTGCGCCGCGCCTGGTGGCAAAAGTGCGCAAATTGCGGGGCATATGATGGGCGCGGGCTTGCTGGTTTCCAACGATGCAAGCCCTACCCGCAGCCGCGCGTTGGTGAAAAATTTGGAGCGTTTGGGTGTTACCAACGCTGTTGTTACAACGGAGCTGCCGAAAAAGTTGACGGGGCGTTTCCCAGAATTTTTTGACAAAATTTTGGTGGACGCGCCATGCTCTGGGGAAGGGATGTTCCGCCGCGATGCAGACGCGGTTAAGGCTTATACCGCAAACAAACCCGATGCCTGCGTGGAAATGCAGACGGATATTTTGCGATACGCGGCGCGTATGTTAAAACCTGGCGGGCGGCTGGTTTATTCGACTTGTACATTTAATATGAAGGAAAACGAAAATGTTATCGCCTGGTTTTTGGAAAATAACCCCGAGTTTTGTGCTGTGGCTATTGAGCATGAAAGGCTTGGCATAAGTGCTGGGCTGGGGGCGTTGTCGGAAGCGGGTAGGATTTTTCCGCACCGCGCGGTAGGTGAAGGGCATTTTGTGGCTTTGTTGGAGAAAAAACTACATGGCGAACCGCGAACCGAAGTTGTAGGGGCGCCATTTATTGCGCCCGGCTATCTATCGGAGGATATAAGAAAAAGCGACACCAATATTCCAATGGAGATTGCGGGTCAAGTCCGCAATGGCGGGGCTGGACAGAGTGGTGGATATGGTAAAGATGAGAACCGAGGCAATAGTGGGCGCGGCAAGCAGCGCCCCTACAAGGAAGGTGCACGCAGTGCACTGTCGCCTGCCCATTCATTGCGGCCTGCGAGCCGCAATCTAACGCCGACATTGTCAAATGAGTTTGCTGAATTTTGCAAAACACACATCACGGGTGTAAATTTTCCGCCAGAAAAAATTATTGCACATGGCGCAAACCTGTACCTCTCGCCTGAACCGCTGGATTTAAGCGGCATACGTACTGCGCGAAGCGGCTGGTTTTTGGGTGAAGTTTCAAAAGGTCGTTTCATTCCATCCCATGCATTAGCTATGGGGCTTCGCAGGGAAGATGTTTCCCACGGGGTGGAATTGTCGGAAGAAAACGCCCACCGCTACCTACGCGGCGAGTCGTTTGAAGCGGACGAAACTTTGCAAAATGACAAAAGCAAGCCCTGGGTAATGGTTTGCTACCATGGATATCCACTAGGTTGGGCGCGACTGGTGCAAGGTCGGTTAAAAAACAACCTGCCTGTAGGGCTGGTAATAAAGTAGAAAAGGGGCAACTTATGCGACTGTTCCATGTAAGCGAAGACCCTGCGGTAGATGTGTTTCACCCAAGGCTACCGCGCCGCGCAGAACTTGACCCAAGCATTGGGCTGGTTTGGGCACTTACCGAACCTGCGCTACCTAACTGGCTGTTCCCACGAGAGTGCCCGAGGTTTGGTTATCGCATATGTGAAAATGTTACGCCAGGTGACAGGGAAAAATTTTTTGCGTCCGGCGCGCGTCATGTCGTTGCTATAGAAAATGCCTGGCATGAGCGACTGTTAAACGCAACACTGCATATTTATGAATTTGACCCGACGAATTTTTATTTCGACGAAGTGGCAGGTTTTTATGTAAGCCAAAAATCCGAAACGCCTATTGACATGGTAACGCACACAAATCTTTACGCCGAATTATTTAAGCGCGGTGCAGAGGTGCGGCTGGTTGAAAATTTGTGGCCGTTACGAGATGCGGTGCTTGCGTCGTCACTAACGACATGGTCGTTTTGCAAGAGCGCGAATGCAAAAGAACGGAGTTAGAGCCATGGTAAAACTAAACAACGACTGGGACGCACTGCTGGCCGACGAGTTCGCCCAAGAATATTACCAAAATTTGCGCGGATTTTTGAAGGCCGAGTACTCTACAAAAACAATTTACCCAAATATGCATGATATTTTTAATGCCCTAAAATTTACGCCATATGCAAGCGTTAAGGCTGTTATCGTCGGGCAGGACCCATATATAAACCCAGGGGAAGCGCATGGGCTTTCGTTTTCTGTTTGCCCCGGTATAAAAACGCCGCCGTCTTTGGGGAATATTTTTAAGGAACTTGCTACAGATGTGGGTTGCACAGTCCCAAACAACGGGCATTTGACCCATTGGGCAGAGCAGGGCGTGTTGCTTTTGAACTCGGTGCTAACAGTTGAGGCAAAAAAAAGCCGCTCCCACGCAGGCAAGGGGTGGGAACGGTTTACAGATTTCGTGTTAGGGCTTTTGAACCAGCGTGAAACGCCAATGGTTTTTCTGCTTTGGGGGCGTGACGCCCAGGCGAAAGGGCGCATTGTGGATAACTCTTCTCATTTAGTATTGCAGGCGGCACACCCAAGCCCGTTAGCTGGCGGGCGATTTTTTGGGTGCAAGCATTTTTCTATGACAAATGAATTTTTGATGCGGAATGGACAAGAGCCTATTAACTGGCAGTTACCAGATTTGTAGAAATTCAGTTGGTAAGAAACTCTTACCAACTGAATTTACACCCTAAAATATAAACTCCAACAAAACCAAACTAGCCGCCATAACAGCCATACCCGTAAACAACCATTTCATAACCGAGTGGTGCTTGCCAAATTTTTGCGCCGCTGGCAACAACTGATGTATCGCTACATAAACCATGATACCAGCCACCACGGCAAAAGCTATGCCAAACACCGCTTCCATTTCGTCAAATATACTGCGCATAAAGAACCAAGCAATAAACGCGCCAATAACCTGTACATATCCCGTAGTAAACGCAAACAAAAACGCTTTTGCCTTACTGCCTGTCGCATAAAAAATTGGCGCGGCGGTAGAAACGCCTTCTGGCACATTATGCAAAATTATTGCCAGGGCAATAGCAATACCCAGTGCAGGGTCGTGTAATGCCGCCATAAAAATCATAATACCTTCCGGCAAATTATGAACTGCAATGGCTATTGCCGCCATAATCCCTGTGCGCTTTAGTTCATTTTTATCTTTATCGCTAAATTCGTCGCTGTCGTAAATATCGTCGTAATGGGGAACGAACTTGTCGATTATTGCCACAATTAGTATGCCCGCAAAAAACGCCAATGTAGCAACCAAGTAACCTGTGCCGTTGCCTATGGCGTATTCCAGGTCCTCAAATGCTTCCACTAAAATTTCCGCAAAGGAAATGTAAAGCATAACCCCGGCCGCAAAACTTAGGCAAATAGACAAAAATTTTCTACTTGTCCTTCTTGTGAACAAAATAACCAGGCCGCCAACCCCCGTGGCAGAACCTGCAATGATGGTAAGTAAAAACCCCAATGTAATATCGCTCATAAAGCACCTCTTCTATAGAGTAAAGTGTGTTAGTTTGCACTAACATTAAATATATGTTAGCATATGCTAACAATCATGTCAAGGGGTGCACTGAATGAAAATTTTAACTTCCGCAGAAGATTATTTGGAAGCCATTTATGTAATCAGTAAAAATAAAAACAATGTCCGCGCGGCAGACATTGTTAAGCATACAGGATATGCACGGGCAAGTGTTAGTATTGCTTTAAAACAGCTAAAGGAAAACGACTGCATTTTAAGTGAAAACCACAACATTACCTTAACGACAAAAGGGATGGAAATCGCCCAGCGCATTTACGAGCGGCACTTGCTGGTATCAAAATTCCTAATGGCTCTAGGTGTGGATGAAGAAACCGCCTTTGCAGACGCCTGCAAACTAGAGCATGTAATTAGCGATAAAAGTTTTGAATGTCTTAACGCGTTTTATCAACAGCATTTTGACGAGAGCGGGTATAAAACCAACCACAAATAGCCGCTGTAAGTGGTATTGTCATTAACATTCCAAAACTGCCCACCAACGCCCGCAGCAATTCCACAATAATCATTTCCATGTTAAATAAGTTTGTAAGCGAAACCGAATTGGCATTAAGCAGCAGAATAAGCGACAGCGAGCTTCCGATATAGGCCAAAATTAGTGTATTCAGCATTGTGCCAAAAATATCTTTGCCTATGGCAGTGCCAGACTTGAAAATATTTTTGAGGTCTGATATCCCGCCGGCCTCCTTCACTTCCCACAAAGATGATGAAATGGACATTGCCACGTCCATAATCGCGCCCACCGCGCCAAGTATAACCCCGGCAAAAATAATTGCACGCAGGTCAATAGGCGGGTCGGTTGGGAGCAGTAGCAACATTTCAGTTTCCCTATCTAGCGCGCCTGTTAGCCGCAAAACTAAATCCATCGAAACCATAGAAAGCCCAGCCAAAAGCACACCGCCCAAGCAACCTAAAATAGCGGCCAGTGCTTTTTTATTTGAACCTACAACAATTAGTATAGTTGTAATTATGGCGTACCCGCATATTACAATTGTGGTAATGTAAATATTACGCCCCGATAAAATGGCGGGCACAAAAACCAAAAAAACCGCCATACACGTAAACCCAAGGGCAATTATAGCGTTAAACCCCTTCGTGCGGCCAAATAAAATTACCAGCAGTAAAAATATCGCGCCAAATACCACTACATTATTTATTCTGGCATAGTTGGAAAAGTGGTAATTACTGTCCCAAGATGCGTAAAACAACACAACCCTATCGCCAACGGACACTTCCCGCTGGCTAACCAGCTCGAAATCACCAAACAACTGGTCGGCTGTTACAATATCGCCGCGCCGCCCTCTTGTGGTAAGGCGGACATCGAAAACAACGGTTGTGCTATTCGCGCCCCATATTTCCTGTTCGTGTCGCTCTACAATTTCTGTGACAACGCCAGTGTAGTGCCTTGAATCAAACTGGTAGGCAGTGTCGTCTGCTTCCACCCTTGTAAGCCTATTGCCAACAAAAAGAAAAACAACCGATAATACCAAAACCGCTACGTATATTGCCGTATCCTTTAACTTCATTTTACAACCTCACAACCAGCAGTAGCGTGCCAATTGCCAGGCAAGCAAGGCCTGCTAGGCTTTTGCGCGACTGTTTTTCTTTTAGGAAAATGTATGCAAACAAAATATTGAGAATTATACTTAGTTTATCGATTGGCACAATTACGCTAACAGGCCCACTTTGCAAAGCATGGAAGAAAAACAGCCAAGACCCGCCCGTTGCCAGGCCCGATAAAGCCAGAAACAGTAGGTTCTTTTTGCCGATTTTGAATGTACCCTTTTGGTTGCCCGTTAAAAATACCATGCCCCAGCTGGCGATAAGCACAACTACAACACGAATTGCATTGCCCAAGTTTGCATCTACATCCGCAATGCCAATTGCGCCAAAAATTGTTGTAAGGCTGGCGAAAACCGCGGCCAAAATGCCAAAGACAAGCCAGTTTTTTCCGCCACTTTCACTTTGCCCTGTGGCACTTTTGAAGTTTATCATAAGAACTGTGCCAACGATAATAAAAACCATGCCCCCAATTTGCGGCAGGCCAACTGTTTCACCTAAAACTAAAAATGCAAGGATAATCGTAAGCACAGTGCTGCTCTTTTTTAAAGGCGAAACACCAGACACCGTGCCATACTTTAGCGCGTAAAAAAAGCACAACCACGACGCACCCGTGGAAAGCCCCGAAGCAACTAAAAAAAACCACGTGCGACCATCAACGTCAGATAGCCCCGCCTGGCTGCCGAAGGAAAACACCACAATCCATGAAAAAATTACAATAACAACAGTGCGAATAGCCGTTGCAAGGTGTGAGTTAACACCACTAATACCAACCTTGGCCAAAACCGCGTTAACACCTGCAAATAACGATGCCAGAATAGCGAAGATTAACCATGTTTCCATATGTACACGTCCTTTCTTGCCTCCATTTTTATCTCCGTGCATAGTGTAGCATACTGTGCTATAATATTACAAATTAAATACAATTAAAAGGGGATACAAGTCATGGGGAAAAACGTCATTATCGCGTGTGATTTCAACTCAAAGGAAATGCTGGAAGATTTCCTTAACAAAATGGAAGGCGCAACGGATTTTTACTGCAAAATTGGTATGGAACTTTTTAATACAGGCGCGCTCCAGGGCTTTAACCCGGTAGAAATGGTAAAGGCCAGAGGGCACAAGGTGTTTATGGATCTAAAAAACTACGATATCCCCAACACTTTGGGCAACACATTTAGAGTACTAACCAAAGCTGGGGTAGATATTATTAACATAATGGCCGAGTCTGGCTCTAAGGGAATGATGGCCGCCCGCAAGGCTATAGACGAAGTTTGCGGGGAAGAGGGCTTGCCAAAGCCCATTTTACTGGCCGTTACTGTACTTACATCCAAGTCCAAAGCCGATTTAGAAGAACTGGGAATAGACGCAACACCCGAAGAACAGGTTATAAGGCTTGCTAAACTAGCCAAAAAATCCGGCTGCGACGGGGTAGTTTGTTCTCCAGAGGAAATTGGCGCAGTAAAAGCCGCTTGCGGAAAGGATTTTGTAACACTAACCCCAGGCATACGCTTTGCAGATAGCAAGGCAGACGACCAAACAAGGATTGCAACGCCAGCCTATGCTAATAAAATGGGTACGGAGTTTATTGTTGTTGGCAGGCCTATTACCCAAGCCGAAAACCCGGCAGAGGTGTACAATAAGTGCAAAAGGGAATTTACAGAATGAAAAAGAAACTTATAATAGGAATTGGCGCGGTTGTTATAGTGGCAGTGCTGGCAGTAGTTGCTATATTGCATTTTACAAACCAGGGGCCAGAGACTTATCCAGTTTTTGCGGAAGAACCAACCGACCCCGAACAACTCAGGGAAGATACTATCAACAACATAATGATGCACGTTATGTTATCATCCCAGTGGTTTTGCAGAGACACCGTGCGCGAAGAGTTACACGAACTGCCGACAAATGAATTGCTGTCGATAAACGCGTTACAATCGTCGGAAATTCGCGCACTGCTTGTGCCACCGCTCGAGCCGCCAACGGCAGAAGATGTATTAGCGTCATTCCGCTGGGTAAGTAGCACTTTTTGCGAAGAAACCATGCTGTATGAGTTGCAACAACTTTCCGTGGATGAGTTGTTTGCGATGCGTGCCATGCCACTGGAGGAATTGCATGAATTGCTAGCCCCTTCCCCAGAGGATTTGCTTGTTTCAGAAATAGTAAACACCATAGTATGGTCGTCCAGCATAAGAGACAATCCGTTTGATATTGTGCCACAGCTACAAGAATTGTCGCTGATGGAACTGGAATATCTCTTAGAGCAAACGGCCACCGAAATATGGCAACTTATGCAGCAACCCAACCCGCGGGAAGAGTTGTTTGTTAATATAATTATGGCAAGGCTGGAGTTGTCATCGGGCTTGTATATTTGCCCGCGCACAGATGATAGACTGACCGCCGCCGACGCACTGCCGCTTTTGCACGGCCTCTCCTTTGAAGAACTAAAACACATCTACGAACTAACCACCGCAGAAATCTGGCAAATTCTTGCCCCCGAACCAGTTACCCACACTGCCCGCCTGGCCTTCGTTGGCGATGTTATGAAGCACATAGAACAGCTTAACGCCGCACGGGTAGAACCTGGCGTGTACGATTTTAACTACGCGTTCCGCTATATTGCGCCATATATTCGCGCGGCAGATTTTGCCATTGCAAACCTGGAAACCACCCTGGTGCACCCAGAAGAGTTTCGCTTTGCGGGCTGGCCGCTGTTCCGTTCGCCGCGTAGCCTGGCAGAGGCGTTGCTGTACGCAGGCTTCGACTACGTAACCACAGGTAACAACCACAGTTTTGACGCTGGTGTAGCGGGTGTGCGTTCCACCATTGACATTTTGAACGATGTTGGCCTAGGTTTTACCGGCACGTTTTTGACACCGGAGTGCCGATATGTGCCAACAATTGTGCAGGTTGGGGAGTTCACATTCGGCTTGCTGTCCGTGACCATGCACACCAACGCCATAGACCTGGGCTATTACAACTACATGATGAAAATCGTGTACCACGACCTAGTAGAGCAGTCCATGATTGACTATGAAATGATATACGCCGCCATACAGCGGTTGCGTGCCGAAGAGCCTGACTTCATAATCGTGCTACCCCACATAGGCATTGAATACTACGGCACAATGAACCGCGCCGGCGGCGGCCATCAGTGGGATTTCTTTGACAGAACCGACACTCGTTGGGTAAACTGGATGCGAACCATGCACTTTTTCCTATACGCAGGCGCGGATGTTGTTATGAACCACCATCCGCACACGCTTCTGCCAGCGGAATTTGTGTACGTAACAAACCCAGACGGCACAGTGCGGCGGGCGTTTATGGCATACTCTATGGCGAATTTTGTTTCCGCCCAGCGGACACAGCCGCGAGAAGCCAGCGCGGTTTTCTACATCGACTTCGAGCGTGTGGACGACGGCACAGCGCAAATTGTTGGGGCGTCGTATGTACCAATTTGGGTGCGGCAGAACGACCCGACCAGGGCTGGGCTAGACTTTACAGTGCTTCCCGTAACAGAGCACCTGCGCCGTGTAGACGCGGGCGAACCAACGCCAGACTTGCGGCCGCAAGATATAGAGCGGATGCGCGTGGTGCATAATGATGTAACGCATATGCTGTCGGGCGAGCCTATCCCACTGGCATATATGGATTACGAATACCCGATTACGCGGACGCGTTACAAAGAAGAGTTCCCCGGCTTGCCGCTGTGGGGGACATTGCCGTGGAGGTGATGCTATGGATAAACCGCGTTTCATTGTTGAGGCAGAAAAATTTCTTGCGGGGGAAAAACTTGCAAATTATCTTGCGTTCAGTGATTTTCTCAAGGACAATAAGGCGAGTAAAAGCGCAACCAGTCAGCCTACTTCCCAATATAGCGGGTGGTCGGTGAGGTATAAGAAGCGCACAATTTGCCATTTTCGTGCGTGGCATGATTTCTGGTATGTGAGTTTCTTCAAGAATGTGGATGTAAATTTGTACGAACCGTTTTTAACTGTCGAAATGAGAAATTTCATTTTGGATAATATCGCTACCGAGTTACCTTGCGGCGGGTGTAGCGGCAATAGTGATAGAGTTATTTTAGGGCGAAAATTTGATATTGTGTGTGGTTGTCACTTGCTGCGGTTAAATAACCCAAGTTGCGAAATGTTGGAACGTGCCAAGGAACTTGTTTTGTTGACCAAAGCGGTCGTGGAGTCATAATCTCCACCCTCCCGAAATATAGTGATATAAACGACATTTCGCGGGAGGTTCTTATGGAACTATACAAATCACAATTCATGCGCATGGCAAAGGGTGTTTTGGTGGCCTACGCCATTACGGCCATAGCATTTTTGGCATATGCCATGCTGGTAACGTACACAAACATGAGCGAGCAAAATGAATCTGTAATTATTGCGGTAATAACGCTGCTGTCGGTACTGGTTGCTGGTTTTGACGCGGCAAAAGGGGCAGACCAGCGCGGTTGGCTGTGGGGCATGGGCGCGGGGTTTGCATACATTGTGGTTATGGTTATAATAATGACAGCGGTGTTGCCAAACTTTTCTGTAGACAGCCGCACATTTACATCTATTTTAATTGGAATTGCTGGCGGCGGCTTAGGCGGTATGCTGGGCATAAATTTACGAAAGTGACGTAACATCACATAGGAGGATATTCAATTGACAACTCTACAAGCCCTGATCCTGGGCATTGTCCAAGGTATAACAGAATTTTTGCCCGTAAGTTCGTCCGGGCATTTAGTGGTATTGCAACGGGTGTTTGGAATGGAAGAACCCGCTCTAACATTTGATGTCGTTGTTCATGTTGGCTCTGTATTTGCAATACTGGTTGCATTTTGGCCAAAATTTTGGGCTATGATAAAAAAACCGATTAGCAAAATGACAGGGCTACTTATTGTCGGTACAATTCCAGCAGGGCTTGCGGGCGTATTTTTTTACGACATTATCGAAAACTATTTGCGGACTGGCATATGGCTTGCCGCGGCTTTTACCGTTACTGGCTTTTTATTGCTTTACGCAGACAAGCGCACAAATGTGCACAAAGATGAAGAAGATATAACATATTTTGACGCACTTTTTGTTGGCATTTGTCAGGCACTCGCGCTGCCGCCTGGGATATCCCGCTCTGGCACAACAATTGCCGGCGCGCTTTCGCGCGGTATAAAGCGCACTGCCGCGGCAGAATTTTCATTTATGCTGGCGGTAATAATAATTGCCGCAGGCGGCCTGTTTGAACTGCTGCAAGTAATGCGCGGCTACGAACCCAGCACAACAGTTGGCGCACCGCAAATGATAATTGGCTTTATAGCATCATTTGTAGTAGGCGTGTTTTCCATAAAACTGCTACTGGGGTTAATTAAAAAGTGTAACTTGAAATATTTTTCATACTATGTATGGGGTCTGGCGGCGTTTATTTTAGTAGACTCGCTGTTTATAAGTCGGTTTTTTTAGAAAGTGCAGAGCCCCAAAAAATAAGGAGCTAATATGGCGAGAATGTACGACTTACGCCAGAAGGAAGTTATAAATACGAATGACGGTGCGCGTTACGGCTTTGTTAGCGATTTAGAGCTGGATATTACCGATGGTCGGATACTTGCGCTTATTGTGCCAGGGCCCGGTAGGGTGCTGGGTGTTTTTGGTCGCGACCAAGAGTATCGGATACCTTGGGGCAAGATTACCAAAATTGGTGAAGATATAATTTTGGTGGATTGTAATACGGGTAAGATTTTGTATGAGAGTGACTAAAAGAGGCTCGAGCATATTCTAAGAGACTGTTGAGAAACCCCTCTCAATAGACATAAATACCAAGCAGCAGCTTGACAAAAAAGCGAAAATGGCCCAGAGAAAAGGGTAAAACAAACAAAACAGTACCCAATCAACCATAATCACAACAAAAAAGCTGGTGACACCAAGGTAAAACCTTGATGTCACTGGCTTTCGCATTTTTGGGTACTGCCTATTCACTGCGCCATCCAACCCTCTGTATCCCCGCGCAACTCACATTCATACATATCCAAAACATACTCGAAGCCTTCGGTGTATAGTTTCGCATCTTCAAGGCAAAGCAGCTCGTAGGTTTTGCTCTGCACGAAATTTCTATACGCATCAGCCTGTGTAATGCCCTGTTGTTTGGAAACGGCGTTTACCACAAAGTTCAGTTTTATTTATATTGCACAAAATCCCCCTCACACCAAATTGCAGGGTATAAAACAATTGTATTCATCAATGGGAATCACTTCTTCACACATACATACAATGCCACCACAACCACGTTCGATAGACGCTTTGTCCAGGAGGTCGAATTTCTTAATCTCACGCCTGTCCGGGTTAGCGGATTTCTTTATTTCCAGCGGGTGAACCCAATTATTATGCTCTACGAAAATATCGACCTCTTTTGCATGGGAGTCGCGATAGTAGTACAAGTTTGCCCTGCTTTGCGAATATGCGAAGTTTTTCACCATTTCAATAACAACGTGGTTTTCGAAATAGTGACCGCTTGTAGCCCCATTCATAAGAGTTTCCCTTGACGGCCACATGGATAAATTAGCTGCCAAGCCCGTATCGCAAAAGTACAGTTTTGGTGTTTTGGTCAAGCGTTTTAGTGCGTTGTTGGCATATGGTTGCAACAAATATACAATACCCATACCAACCAAAAGCCGTAGCCATTCCTTCGCCGTAGGTTGGGAAATTTCAGATGCTTCGGCAAGGGTTTTGTAATTTACTTGCTCGGAAACAAGAGCCGCGCAAGATGACAAAAACCGCCTAAATCGCAATGTGTCTGTAATTCCACCAAGGTCGGTTACATCGCGCATTAAATATGTGTGGATATATGAGTCGAAATAATCTTGTAGTAGCTCGGAGTCAGCTGTCATAACTTTTGGCATACCGCCCCGCCAAATATGGTCGTAAACTTTGACAATATCGTTCTTTGAGGTCTGTGACTGTCGAGCCTGTAAAGTTAAAAATGAAAAGTCTTGGTGGTTCTCAAACAGCACGCCATCTTTTTCATTTTTGGACAGGCTGTACATTTCCAAAATTCCAACTCTGCCTGCAAGGGTTTCGCGGATATTTTTCATCATATTATATTGCTGAGAACCTGTGAGCCAGAACTGCCCAGTTTCTTCACTTTCATCACACAGCAGCTTAATTTGGCTAAACAACTCTGGTGCGTGCTGAACTTCGTCAATAATAATCGGCGGCTTGTATGTTTGGAAAAACAAAACTGGGTCTTTTTGCGCTAGGTCGCGCGCCATGAGATTGTCGAGGGTTACGTATGTCCTGTTATCGGATAGGTGGCGCAGCATTGTGGTTTTTCCCACTTGCCGTGCGCCTGTTACCAATACGACCTTAAAAAAGTCGTTCATCTTGTTGAATTTGCGCTCTGCGTGTCTAGTGATGTAATCCATAATGCGCCTCCAGTTTCGGGATAATATAAAGTGATGTTTATTTTATCCCAAAAACACAAAGGAGTCAAGCTGCATTGCCATAATTTGGTTGCACTATCTTGACTTGCTCTCAATATTTCGGCTACAATAACATACAATATTAAATCTGCCGAACGATAACGATGCTATGATTTCAACTGCGCTATTTCGAGGATTTCAAACTTGCTCATCATCCCACTATGCTTTAACGCTCTAAGGTAAACAAACAAAACAGTACCCAAATAGTACCCAACCAACCATAATCACAACAAAAAAAGCCGGTGATACCAAGGCGAAACCTTGACATCACGGGCTTTTTCACACTTCACTTCTCACGGAGATGAGGAGATTTGAACTCCTGCGCCGCTATTAACGACCTACACACTTTCCAGGCGTGCCTCTTAAGCCACTTGAGTACATCTCCAAATGTTACTAGCACAAGCACCAATCATTTTAACCCATTTTGCGTACAAGCGCAAGTGGTGTTTCGCTTTCCAGCAATTCCAACAATTAACAAATTTGCGTTACAACACACCGACCCATGAACGTAATAAAAAATTTCAACTGGTAACCAAATCCAACCAGTTGATTTTTTTTGCCACAAACTTTCCTCATTTTATTGCGTACATATAACTGTCCGCGAGCGCGCTCTATTCCTTGACAAATGTGTTACGAAATCTTACACTTGAGTAGGAAATTATTTCATAAATAACGGAGGAAAAAACATGAGCAAACCAGTAGTAGCACTTCAACTGTACACCGTGCGCGATTTTACCGAAAAGGATCTCGCCGGCACACTAAAAGAAGTAAAAGAAATGGGCTTCGACTATGTAGAACTTGCCGGGACATACGGCAAGCCAGCCGCCGAGCTGCGCGCTATATTTGACGAAATCGGCCTTACCGCCATTAGCGCCCATGTTGGGCTAGACGCTTTCGAAGCAGACATGAACGGCACAGTGGAAACATATAAATCATTGGGCTGTAAGTACATCGGTATCCCATGGCTTGGCAAGGAAAAATTGCCAGGTGGCGAAAATTGGGCTGCCACAAAAGAGAGTTTCAAAAAAGTGGCTGCAGCATTAAAAACCGCTGGCATTACACTTATGTATCACAACCACGCACATGAGTTTGAAAAACTGCCAAGCGGAGAGTATATTAACGACGCGCTTTTTGCTGAATTGCCTGAAGTGGAAACAGAAATTGACACAGGCTGGGTGCACGCAGTAGACCTTTGCCCTGCAGAATACATCATAAAATACGCAGGTCGCTGTCCGGTGGTTCATCTAAAAGACACCGACAAAAACGCAAAAGAAGACCGCCCAACCGGCCAAGGCACACAAGATATGCCGGCCATAACCAAAGCAGCAACAGCAGGCGGCGCAAAAGTACTTGTAGTAGAACTTGACAACGCCGTTGGCATGACATCGCTGGAAGCAGCAAAGCAAGGCGTTGCATATATGAAATCGTTAGGATATTAAGAAAACCGCGGTGTGTGTGGCCTTAGCCCCGCGAAAAAAAGGAGTTGATGCCAATGGGCAGAAGAGGTGGCTTTGGCGGTGGTGGACGCGGCGGTTTTGGCGGACGTAGCAGCCTTGGCGGGCGCAGTATGGGTGGCCGCAGTAGTCTTGGCGGCGGGCGCAGCGGAGGTACTTTAGGCGGCTCCCGAGGTGGTGGCGGCCTTACAAGCGGCGGTCTGGGTGGGCGCAGCCCTGCGCCACGCACAGGCGGCGGCTTTGGCCGACCTGCACCAAGGCGGCGCGGGCCTGGTTTTGGTACAGGTATGGCCGTTGGTATGGGAATGGGCATGGGAATGGGACGCCGCAGACGCTGGGGTTTCGGCCCGAGATGGGGCTGGGGCGGCCGCAGAATGCACGTTGGTGGGATGCACGGCGGGCACAGGGGCGGCGGCGGTTGTGGCGGTTGTCTCACCATTCTTGTTATTTTGCTCCTGTTTGCCATTATCCTTGCTTTTGTGCAGGGTGGCGGCAACCAACTTACCCGCGTGCAAGATGAATTTGCGCAGTCGGTTGTACCGTCCACCGTTATTCGAGAACCGTTGCCTGCCAACTCTGCTTCAACTGCTGGGCCTTGGTTTACCGATGAACTTGGCTGGATACAGAACCCGACCGCTTTACAAGCAGGGCTTAGGAATTTTCACAATGCAACTGGTGTGAGGCCGCATGTGTACCTATCTGCAGACATGGGCGGACGCATTGACCTTACCGCGCCTAACATTGTGGCGTATCTTACCGCCAACGGCGAAGCGCACCTGGAAGCATATGCCGAGGAGTTATACGACAGGCTTTTCGATGACGAGGCTCATGTGCTCCTTGTTTTCTTCGAATGGCCGGGCAACGCAGCACACGAGCCGATATGGATGTTCAATATCGCACCTGGGCGTCAAGCGCGAGCTGTTGTCGATCAAGAGGCAGTAGATATAATCTCCGACTTTATTGTGCTCTACTATTTCCAGCAAGAACTTTCCGAGGAACTTGTTTTCTCAGGCGCGTTCGACCGGGCCGCAACACGAATAATGCACCGCCCAGACGGCCCGATAGACAACCGCCCTGTATGGATAACCATAGCCATAGTACTAGGCGTTATCCTACTAGCGTTCATACTATTCAACTGGTGGAAGCGCAAAAAAGAACAACAAAACCTAGAAGCAGAACAAACCGAACGCATCCTCAACCAGCCCCTCGAAAGTTTCGGCGAAGACGAAGCGAC